>OMGU01000453.1_pt1 | contig 44722 bp, 42 predicted proteins | sample 1646121 | NCBI WGS metagenome assembly OMGU01 (sample SAMN05578581, study PRJEB25193) | human gut metagenome | biome: Human Microbiome; feature: human-associated habitat; material: feces | host: Homo sapiens | place: USA:Birmingham
ATCTTGATCATATGCCGAAGAGATATCGACAATATGAATTGGAACCATGGAAAAGCCGAGGGCTACGTGTAGCGCCAGTAGACAATTATCTTGTTCTATATATTCCGGATGATGATACACAAGTGGTTACGATTATCCGTGTTATGTACGGTGGACGAGATGTGAATACGCAATTAAACAGATTTACAAAAACAAAATAATTTGAAAGCATCAATCAGAAATGGTTGGTGCTTTTTTCATGCCTGGAGAAATCTGCGCTTTTTTTATGCCAATTTTTACGGAAGGAGGTATCGGCCGTGGCTAACAGAATCATGGGTATTACTGTCGAGATTGGCGGAGATACCACCAAACTACAAACAGCCCTTAAAAGTGTAAAGGGTCAGATTAAAAGTACGCAGCAGCAGCTGAAGGACGTTGATAAGTTATTGAAACTTGCTCCGGGAAATACAGATCTGCTTGCACAGAAATAAAAATTACTTGCTGATGCGGTTGGTGAAACCAAGGAGAAGCTGGCTACATTAAAAACTGCAGCAGAGCAGGCAAACACAGCTCTTGCAATAATGAGGTTTGTGAAAGAATTGGTAAGCTGTCATATAAAGGTATTGTAATTCGTAATCAGCGGATACAGAGCATAGTTGAGAAAGTTAATACATCTAAAGAAGACTCATTGTATACAATTATTGGAACCAATAGATAGTTTTCTCCAAATGATAATTACTTTGCTACAAACTGGACAGGCTTTTCAGAGATAAAGACAGAAGAAAATTATATACGATATTTTGCAAACAGTAGAATAATGATAGATGATGCTTATATTAGTGAGGCAGACCTTCCAGATGACACATTGTGGCTGGCAAAAACATTCAAATTATTTTTACCATTAACAGGTCCAACAAGTAATCAGATTGTAAATCCATCATTTATATGGAGATTTGATTGTAAACCGAAAGGAAGCAGAAATTGTCAGTCTGACTTTTGATCTTTATCTGCTGAATGTCGGCTCGTCAAGGATTGGGGAGCTGCTTGATTACATGGGCGTGAAAACAGTGACGGGAACAACATGGGAGAGCGGGACCATCAATGGGATGCTTTGCAATGAAAAGTACAAAGAGGATTTTTATCTGCAGAAGTATTACACCCCTGAAAACAAAAGAAACCATACAAGGAAAAACAACGGGGAAGTACAGAGTCATTACATTTCGGAAAATCACGAACCAATTGTATCGCCGGAGGTATGGGAAAAGGTGCAGGAAGTCAGGGAACAGAGAAAGCGTGACAGGAATATCGGGCAGCACAATGAAGTTCCAAAACCGCTATCCCTTAAGTGGAATGCTGATTTGCCCTTACTGCGGAAAAACACTCCGGCGCAGACAGGTTTACAAGAAGAAAATATAATGACCAAACGAAGATTAAGGTGTATAATAAATAAACAAAAGGCTTTAACTGAAGGGGACGATGGTATGGCATCGAGTAGTATACTGCTATATAAAATTAAATTTGAACAGGAATATCATATAGATGAAATAATAAACAGAATTGAAAATGATATTTTGGATGAGACAAGAATTGTGGTAGAAGATTACACAGAAACATCTCTGTCTGGTATTTATATATATGCAGAAATATATAAATCACAAGAATATAATTTTCAGATAAATAATTTTGAGATTATTACAAGAAAGAAATATGTAGTTACAGAATTCCATATTGATATGAAAAATAACTATATGGACATTTGGGGAACAGTCCAAAATGCACAAAAAATTATTACATCCATATCATTAGCTTTTGACAATCATATTGTAATAGAAGCACTTGAAATGAAATTTACGCGGATGATTGAGTACCTTAGCAAAGAGGAAGGTATATATGTTGGAAAAGTTACAGCACGGCAAGTTGTTTTAAATGATGGATTATTAGCGGACTGTACTTTGGATTTGTCCTGTGAGGAAATGCCGTTTGAAACGATTGACAAATACAAAAAGAATATTCAAAAAATATCCTTCAGGTGGAAATGCACAGAGTCAATTATCAGAATGGTTATTCATATGTCAGGAACTGTTACTATTTATAAAGCGCGCAGAATGATAAAAGATAATGAACTGGAATGTATATATAAAATGCTGTTGTATGCGGGAGGTAATTGATGTGGGAGAAAATGCACAGAAGATAGGGAAAAAATTAGAGCAACTGGGTGTTAATTTATTAGGTATGTTTAAATGGAATAAGAAAATGAGTGATAAAGAAATAAAATGCACTCGGAGTACACACAAAAATGCTGAGGGAAAACCTAAGCAGACACATGGGATTGATTTATACATGGAGTATAAAGATCCATACATAGGCTCTGTGCAAGGCGTTTTTATTGAATGTAAAAACAGAGTTTGGAGTAAAATTAATCAAAAGGAAATTGAAAGATGGGTTAATGAAGAGCTTAACCTGATTGATTGTGCTAGAAATAATAGCGAATTACAAGAATTTTATGCGGAAGGAGCCGATAAAAATTGTGCATTACTTTTGGTTAATTGTAATGATGGGAAATTTAATCAAACCAAATTTGATGAGTATTTATCGGGTATTCAAATTCCTAATAAAAGAAATCCATATAAGATTTTTATTGCTGGGAATAATATGATTGAAAGATGGGATGCAATCAGCCGGATGATTAAAGAATCTTATCATGATGGGTTGAATGTTTTATATCCGAGCATTAATAATTCTCAACCGATTTCTGAAAAGTATTGGAGTATAAATCATCTGTTTTCAAAGTATGTTTTTTGTGAAGCAAGAGAACAAGTGCCAATTGGTCGCAATGGAGATATACGTGTGAATAGAATTTTAGTCATCTTCTTTTTTGATAAAATTAGTGCTGATAGTTTTCAATATATGTGGAGTATGTGTAGAGCTTTTCAATATGAAAATCAATATGACGGATTTGATATATGCTTTTGGACAGAAACAAAAGAGGAGAATGATTATATCAATGAAAACTTCTTGTCTATCCTAAGTAATTATGATGATGGAAAGATATCTCAAGATATAACAAAATCCATTAGGATTAAGTTTTTATTGAACCGAAAATTAAATGTGGTAGATAATCATTAATTGCGGGAGGGAGAAGATGATATCAAAATATATTGACAACAAAGAGCTTAAAAGGGCGATTGAGGATGGAAAACTGAAACCGTTTCGTATAAGAAAAATACTTAAAGATCAAGGCATTATTCTTGCATCTACTAATTCAGAACAAATTGCAGAGCAAGTATATCCTATATTGTGGGGGAACTGTGATATAGAAAAATTGAGTCAATCTTTAGATGATGGTGCAAATTATATAAAATCTTCAGTGATGGAAATGGAAATCAAGGATTCTGATAATATTATGGATGACTTGGAAGACTTTTTTGGGAATGCCTCTTTTGGAATGACACGCTACGGACTTTCTGCTGTAAGTCGAGTAAATGATGATAAATTGATAGTAAAATTGAGATATTCAATAATTCGTCCAGGAAGAAATGAGTTTATATCCACTCAATATAAAAATACTGATATTATTGTTACAAATGTTTCAAAAGAAAAGGCTATAATTGATGTTCGACAAGCATCTACATCAGAAATGAAAGAAATTAACAAATTTTTAGAGGAAGCAACAAGAAAGGATGCGGCAGTACATACCAGACATATATCTTTGCAGGTTTTGACAAATGAGAATCGAGTTGCATTTTTTGATGAATTTATAAAAAGGAATTTTTTAGATTGGAGATTTGAAACAGTAACAAAGGTGGAATTAAAGAGGTATGAAGGATCCGAGGACGATGAGACTAAGGAATTAGATGAAGAGGAAGATTCTGCATTATCAAATCTACAGGGAATTACAAGTGCTATCTTGAGTGGAACTAGTATTCGGAATAATTCATTTGTGCAAGAGTGTTTGCAAAATGATTTTTATATTACAACTATGGGATATAAATTTGAGAGTCTAGCTGATTTGCGTAAGGTGGTTGTAGAAATTAATTTTAAATATGATGATTTAAAAATAGATATATGTAAAACGTATGAATATGATTCAGATGCTGATGGACTTCGTCTTCATCCGGCAATGTTAGATGTGCAGGAGGAAATACTTAAAATATTCCAAACAGCTGCGTATGAACAATATACAGAAATTTTAGAAAGGCAGAGACAGGAAGCCTTGTAGCAGGGGTAAAATCTTTTGGAGAATCCCATTATAAACAAAAGTGATGATAAATATATTGATACTGTGATACACATATTTTCTTTTCAATAGAGATGGTGGTTATATGTTAGAGAAGGACAAACTAGACGGTTATTTTATAGCTGTAGATGGTCCTAATGGTGTCGGAAAGTCAACACTAATAGAGGCTATAAAAAATAAATTGGAAGTATTGGGATATGCTGTATATATAACAAGGGAGCCCACGGATACTAAACTGGGAAATTTCTTAAGAGAGTTTGCAGAAAAACATTCAGGGATAAGTTTGGCGTGTTTGGTTGCGGCAGATAGATATGAGCATATGACCAATGAAATTATACCTGCATTAGAAGAGGGACAACTGGTTATTTCTGATAGGTATATACTTTCATCACTAATATTGCAAGAAATGGATGGTGTTAGTGCTACTTTTGTGTTGACTGCAAATTCCGAAATAATAAAGCCGGATTTGCAATTGGCAGTGTTTGCAGATGAAAGGGTTTTGCAAAAAAGATTATCAGAACGAGATACATTGACTAGATTTGAAAAAGGGAATCAGTCAAAAAGCGAACTTGATTTTATGGAGAGAGGGATTATAGAATTAAGGAAATATAATATTGATGTTATGAATATTTATAACAATGACAATTTGGAAGAAAATGTAGAAAAAGTGGTTTCTTATATAGTTAATAACTGGAGGAAGGTATGAAAAAATTTATTCTATTTAACTCTCCTATATTTTGGGATACCACAAAAGAGAAAGAACAGTATTTATCACCACTGGGATTGGGATATATAGCAACATATTTAGAAAAAGCGGGAATAGATGTTACTATTGTAGATTGCGTAAAAGAAAGAAAATCTGTAACAGATATAGCGAATTTTATTAATAAAATGCATCCAGATTATATTGGAATAAACATTTTTACGCAAAATTACGAAATGGTGAAGTTTATTATTGAAAGTATTGAGATCCCATGTGATTGTTTTATCGGAGGACAAGCCGTTAAGAGTATTTATTTTGATATACTTCATTGGGATACCCAAAATAGATTGAACATAATTATTGGTGAGGGAGAATTTATAATACCTGCCCTTGTTTTAGGACTATGCAATCAGATTCCAGAGGAACAAAAGAATCAAAAATTTGTATATAGAGTTAATAAAGATTCGGAATATTTTCCAGAGGACATTTCAAATGTCTTTTTGGATAGGAGGTATTTGGGAAACGAGATAGTAGACAATCATTATGGTGAGAAAGAAATAGCAATCATTACATCGAGAGGATGTGCGTTTGATTGCGCGTTTTGCGGAGGAGCCAGGAGCTTAAATAAAGATGTTACAACCAGAATTCGCACAGAAGAAAGTGTTATAATGGAAATCAAAGAAATACTATCTACATATCCAGATATACAAAGCATTCGAATTTTAGATGACTTGTTTTTAAGAAATGGTAAAAGTATAGATATGGCAAATAATATTTTTTCAAAATTTCCACAGTTGAGTTGGCGAGGAATGGTTCATGTGTTGTCTCTAATTGGAAATATTGAAAAAGTGAAGGATCTCCACAATGGAAGGTGTAGGGAATTGTTTATTGGAATCGAATCAGGTTCAGAAAGAATGAGAAAGAAAATAAATAAGCTTGGTAGTTCAGATGATGTTATAACTGTCTCAAAAGAAATTCTGGAGAATGGAATTGACTTGAAGGGGTATTTTATTTATGGTTTTCCAGAAGAAACAAAAGAAGATTTTCAAAAAACATATGACTTGGCTTTTAAAATAAAAGAAATATCGCTTAAGACTCCTGGAACATTTAGAACCAGTGTGTTCCAATTTAGACCATATCATGGAACACAGTTATATAATGAAATAGTAAAAAGCACTGGAATTATTCATGGGTGTGAATTTAATAAATCAATAAGCCAATTTGAGGGAAGATCACAGTTCAATTTTGAATTTGGGAATTATAGTGCGGAGATAGATGAAATGTTAAATGAATATATTATAAAAACACAGAAACTTACAGAGGAAGAACAATGATTGAGCAAATACGTAGATGTCAAAAGTGCGGTTTGTGTTTTAACCAAAAACCGCTATTAGATACAGAAAAAGAATGTCAGGTTTTTTGGGTAGGTCTTTCGGCAAAAAAAATGGAATCTGATGAAGAAGTCCCGTTGTCCCCGGAAACCAATACAGGAATGTTGATTCAAAAGATAGAGGAATTGTGTGGAGAGGTAATCACATATAAAACAAATTTAGTAAAATGCCTTCCTTTAACAGAGGAACAAAAATTGCGTTATCCTAATAGAAAAGAAATCGATAGTTGTTTTGAACATTTGGTTGGTGAAATTCAGGCAATGTCTCCGAAAATAGTTTTTTTGTTGGGAGAAAAAGTTTATTCATCTGTTGGAAAACATTTAAAAATCAATTTTGAAAAATGGGATGAATTTGAATATCATTATAAAAAATATGAAGGGACTTATTATGTACCAATTCACCATCCATCTTATATTTACGTTTATAAAAGAAAACGGATGGATGAATATATTGAGGGAGTTGAAAGGATAATAAATCAATTATTATAGTTGTGATGGATATAAAGCGTGATATGTTCCTGCTACAATCGCAGGTATAAAAATGACGGAGAACTAAGTCGGTTGGAGTCTGGGACATATGGCACACTTTTTGCCTCTCGTTTAAAAGCTGAATGATTCGGACTAAAACTTGTAGTGTAGGAAAGTTGATTAGACGGGGTAAATGCTATCTTCCTAATAGTGATACAAACATTTTAGCAAAAAGTGACGGTTTCGCTATTTAGTATAAGAAGTAACTTTCACCGCATGTGGAGACTGTAATTTTGTTGTCCCGAAAGGCTCCAGATGCCGAAATTAAGGTAAGATTGGATATGTCGGAATTAGACATAACAAGTGCAGAAAGCAAGGCAACATATAAAGAAATACAGGAATATGTAAAAAATAAATATGACCTGCATGTAACAAATTTATATATAGCGCAAGTAAAACGTGAATTTGGAATTATAGAAAGAGAAAATTATAATACAGGTGAAGGCAAGGCAAAAGTGCCACAAGTAACAACTGAAAAAAGGGAAGCTATTATAGATGCACTTAGATACTTCCAGATGATTGAATAAAAAAGCTATACAGAAAAAAAGAACTCCTTCGGGGGTCCTTTTTAATTTTTGGAAGAAAGTTGGCTTTTTGATAAATCCATATACTTAATATCTCTTAATAGAATTATCTCATACAGATAGATGTACTGTAAGCAAAGAATACGATTATAACAACGTGGTTATGTGCAGATGGCTATGGAATAGATGCAGATATATGTAAAATAGATTTAGCTGGGTATAGTGCATATATGTGTGAAAATCACTTATATTTAATAAATGCAGGATTTAAAGAAGAACATCTAAATGCATTAATGAAGCGGATTATAGAAGATCCAGAGTTCAATATTAAGTATATTGTGTTGTTTGGTTATAACTTCAATGATTGGTCTATAAATGAAATGATGGAAAAGAATACTAAGGTTATTAAGAACAGCAATAAGGCTTTAAACATTGACATTTTGACAAGATTCTGATAGCAAAAATGGCGGATTTTTGGTATAATTAGTACAAATTGTCTTGAAAGGAATTTGATACTATGTTAGATGAAATTCGTGCAAATGAAGCAGTTAATATAAGTGATAATACAATAAACAAATTAAGAGCAGACTTTCCATCTTGTTTTACAAATGAAGGAAAGTTTGACTGGTTAAAATTTAAAGAATTGTTATCAGACAATATAGATATAACAAATGAAGGATATGAATTAAATTTTCTGGGAAAAAGCTATGCAAAGTATTTAACATCATTAGATGAAGATACTTTGCTTATTCCAGATGAAGAACACAATAAGCAGGATATAAATAGAAATAGTCAAAATGTCTATATAACAGGTGATAATTTTGATTCTATGAAGCACCTCTTAAATTCATATCGTGGATTAATTAAATGTATCTATTTAGATCCGCCATATAATACAGGATCAGATGGCTTTACATATCATGACAAGTTCTCTTTTACAGTACCTACATTAATGGAAAAATTAAATTTAGGTGAGAAAGAAGCAGAAAGAGTATTAGATTTAACAACAAGGGGATCTGCATCACATTCAGCATGGTGTATGTTTATGTTACCTCGTCTGCTTATGGCTCGTGATTTATTAACAAATGATGGTATTGTGGTAATCTCTATTGATGAAAGTGAACATGCAAATTTAAGATTATTGTGTGATGATGTGTTTGATGAAAGAAACTATGCTGGAGAAATAATCTGGAAGAATAGCAGCAAAAATGACCAAGATTATATATCTATGCAGCATGAATATATTTTATTTTATGTAAAAAATAAGGATATAAATAAGGGGCAGTGGAAAGAAAAAAAAGAAGGTCTTGATGAAATTTTTAAGGCATTTGAAGGATTTAGAAAACAAACAGATGATCCAGATGAAATACACAAATTGGCTTTAGAATGGTACAAACAATTTTCAGAAGCCAATCCAATATATGGAAGTAAACATTATAGCTGGTATGATGATATAAAAGGTGTATATTTTCCAGATAATATTTCTGGGCCCAAATTTGGACAATATGTATATGATGTTGTGCATCCAGTAACAGGAAAAGTTGTAAAAGCTCCTGCAAGTGGATGGAGATACCCAGAATCATCAATGTTAGAATTAATATCGAATGGCGGTGTCCACTTTGGAAAAGATGAATCTGTTATCCCAAATAAGAAAACGTATTTGGTAGATACACAATATCAATCATTAACAAGTATAAAATTTAAAGATGGACGTGTTGCATCAAAGATGATTGAAAAGTTGCTGGGTGATGCAAAATATTTTTCTAATCCGAAAGATGTTGATTTAATGGCATCAATTTTTACAGCATTAGAAATAGGAAACAATGATATTGTTTTAGATGTGTTTTCTGGTTCTGGAACAACTGCACACACAGTAATGAAAATGAACGCAGAAAAAGGAACAAATATAAGATATATACACCTACAGTTAGATGAAGCAGTAAAAGAAAAAGATGCACCATATAAGGCAGGATATAGAACAATAGATGAAATTGGACGTGCAAGAATAGAAGCATCTGCAAAGCTAGTACAAGAAGAAACAGGTGCAGATATAGATTATGGTTACACACATTATTACATCAAACAATTAGAAGATGATTCTATTGAAAAAATGGAAGAATTTGATCCAGAAGTATATATTGTCAATAATTCAATTAATGATGAAATTGGTGAAAATATAATACTTTCAACATGGTTATGTAAAGATGGATATGGTTTTAATCCAGATGTAAAAGAAATAGATTTAGACGGATATAAAGCATACTATTGTGGTAAGCATTTATATTTAATTGGAAGGCAGTTTACAAAAGATAATGTAAACGCATTAATAAAAATGTATGTAAATGACATTACATTTAATCCAGAACACATAGTTTTATTTGGATATAGCTTTGAAGCATGGACAATTTCAGAAACAATACAAAGAAATTTAAGCATACTAAAAGGAAGCAGAAAAGACTTGAATGTTAATATTGATACAAGATACTAAGGGGGTGATTTAATGGATTTGCTTTTACAAAAAGATTTACCACACCAGCAATATGCGGTAGATGCGGTAAGCAAGGTATTTGAAAATGTTGCTGTTGGTGTACCCTCTTTTTATTATATGAATCCATTAGTTAATATAAAAGATTCTAACATAGAATCAAATATAACAGAGTTACAAAAGTCTGTTGAAAATGCAGAATGTAGTTATTTACCTGCAAAGGATTATTTACATATAGATATAAAAATGGAAACTGGAACAGGAAAGACATTTGTATATACAAAGACAATTTTTGAATTGCATCAAAGATATGGATTTAACAAATTTGTTATAGCAGTTCCATCACTTCCAATTAAAGAAGGAACAAAGTCATTTATAGAAGATAGTTATGTAAGAAAATTTTTTGCTGATACTTGCGGTTATGATTGTGAAATAGAATTATGTACAGTAGATGCGGCAAAGAAGCAGAAAAAAGGAAAAAAATATTTTCCATCTGTTGTACGTGATTATGTAACAGGATCAGACAAGATAAAAAACAAAATATATGTATTATTGGTAAATATGGCATTGCTTACAGGATCAGAAAAAACAGGAACATTAACAAGAAGTGATTACGATAGTTCAGTTGAAAACTTCTTTAATCCATTGGATGCAATCGGAGCAACAAGACCAATAGTAATAATTGACGAACCACATAAATTTTCAAGAGATCAGAAATCATATGGTGTTATTGAAAACAGATTAAATTCACAATGTATTATAAGATATGGAGCAACATTTCCAGAAATCAGTATCGGTAGTGGAAAAAATAAGATAAAGAAAACTGATTATTGCAATTTGATATATAATCTTGATGCATATGCATCATTTGATCAAGGCTTAATCAAGGGAATTGCAAAAGAACATTTTGCTCCCGCAACAAAAAGTGAAGAGAAAGTAAAAGTATTAAGCATAGCAAATAAAAAAGCCAGATTACAGTATAAAACAAAGACAGCAACCAAAACATTTGAACTTGTAAAAGATGATTCATTATCTATGATCAGTTCCGATTTTGGAAATTTATATATATCTGGAATATCTGGAAGCAATGCTATTGTATTATCAAATGGTATTGAAAAGCATGTAGGTGAAGAATTTGAAGTAGATACCTATGCAAATTCATACCAAGAAGAAATGATAAGACTTGCATTAAAAAGACATTTTGAAACAGAACGTGAAAATTTCAATGGTGATGATCCGATAAAGATAAAAACATTAGCATTATTTTTTATAGATGATGTGTATTCATACAGACCAAAAGAAGGAAACACACCATTTTTAAAAGAAATGTTCAATAGGCTATTAAGAGAAGCAATAGAAAAAATACTTCCAGATTTAACATTTTTTGAAAATGAATATAAGGAATATTTAGAGGCTACACTTGCAGATATTGAAGGGTGTCAAGCTGGATATTTTGCACAAGATAATAGTGATACGGATGAGAATATAAAAAAAGAAGTAGATGTTATTTTGCGTGATAAAAAAGGCTTACTTTCAATCAGAAATGCAGATGGATCATTTAATACTAGAAGATTTTTATTTTCAAAATGGACATTGAAAGAAGGCTGGGATAATCCAAATGTATTTACAATAGCGAAATTGCGATCAAGCGGTAGTGACATAAGCAGGATGCAAGAAGTAGGTCGTGGGTTAAGATTACCTGTAAACACTATTGGAAGCAGGGTATCTAATAGAGAATTTATGTTAAACTACATTGTTGATTTTGGTGAGGCTGATTTTGCTGAAGAATTAGTAAAAGAAATCAATGGTGAGCGTGGAACAAAGATTGATGTTATAACAGATGCTCAATTAGATAAGATAGCAGATAGCAGAAAAATTGATAAAAATTTTGTTTTTGCACAGATGCTTATAGATGGTTTAGTTGATGCCGACAAAAAAGTTATAGCTGGAAAACTTGATGAATTATTACAAAAATATCCAGAAATACAGCAATCTAAGGCAAATAGCAAAGTCAAGGATAGAAACAAAGATAAGAATGAAAAGGTTACTATCAATAAAGATGCATATGATAAAATCAAGGATCTATGGATGCTATTAAATCAAAAATACACATTACAGTATGATGATGAAATAGATGATAAAATAGATGGTGCGTTACCAGAAATTATTTTACAGTCACTTACAGATATAACAATTTCAAGTGTCAGATCAGAGGTAAAAGCGAATGAAGGACAGATGGTTGTAAATGATGGTGGAAGTGTACTATATGTTATAAAAAAGAAAATGAAATATAATGATTTTCTTAAACGTATTAATAAAGCAACAAATATTTCCATCACAAAAATACATAAAGCATTTTGTGAGGCAAATAAAAGAAATACAATAGATCCATATAAAATAAATGAAAAGACTGCCAGCAACATTATAAATAGATTTTCAGACTGGAAGTATAACAACTTAAAAGGTCACTTTTCATATAAGAAAGCAGATATACCAGTAGTAAGAACAGCATTAACAAATTTAGATGGAACACCTGTAGATGCTATTACAAAATTATATATTGGCTCAAAGGATGCGGATGGAGCTATAAATAAAAATTATTTATACAATTCACTTGCACATGATTCAGATTTGGAATTAGAAAATATTCGTGCGGATATAGATAGTGTTGTTGTGTATGGTAAGATACCAAGAAGAAGTATTGCAATACCTACAATAGATGGACAGACCTACAGCCCAGACTTTATGTATTTATTAAAACAGAAGGATGGAACACAGACATTAAATCTTGTTGTAGAAACAAAGGATTATGAACATGAAGCCGATCTTCGTAAAGCTGAAGGATATAGAATAGAATGTGCAGAGGAATTTTTCAAAGCTCTAAAAGCAGATGGAATAAATGTAACATTTGAAAGACAGCTAAGAAATGATAAGATGGTTAGCATAATAGGAGATATATTGAATAAATAAGAATTAGCAGGTTGAAATACACCTGCTTTTTTTATGTTTTAAAAACACCACTATATATAGTGCTTTTTGGTAAAATACAAAACACTATATATAGTATAAAATTCTGCTGAAAAGCACCAGATTTTTGGTGTAATTAATCTATCACAAAAAGAAAGGAATTATTTTATATGCCAAAAGAAAACATATTTTCTAGCAAGTATGAATCAGATAAAGATACTTGTACAGAAGCAAATGAAAGTAATGTTGCCAGATTCAGAACAGCAATGTTAAAGTTAGACAGAATTCATTACGGAATTTGATTGAGTAACGACTTCAAGTTTGCAGAATAGAAAATACCCTCCCGGCCATCATGGTCGAGAGAGTTTCGTGCGTCTACAGCATCTAAAATGGATGCTTATCCTTTTATATCCGACGCATTATGTTAAGATGTGCAGTAGATGTTCCATTTTGCTGTCCCATTCTCTGCTGGAATCGGCGCACTCTTTCAGTTCAGTTTCGACTTCAGCATTTATCGGCAAGTTTTTATTATAGCGGGTGGTATGCTCAAGGCTTGCCCAGAAGTCCATAGCGATTGTACGGAGTTGTACCTCCACCGACATATGGCTCTCTTTTTCTGCAAAGAATACCGGCACCCGGATCGTCAGGTGCAGACTACGATAGCCATTTGGCTTAGGGTGTGAAATATAATCTTTCTCTGTGATAATTTCAATGTCAGACTGTTTTTTTAAGCACTTTGCCAAAAAGAACACATCCTCCTCGAAAGAGCAGATCACACGCACACCGTCAACATCCATGATATTTGCCTGCATGGTCGGAAAATCCAGAGGAAGTCCGCGCTTCTGCATATTATTCATAATGCTGGACGGCGACTTCAAGCGGCTTTTCATGTGTTCTATCGGATTGCGGTCATGCTGCAATGAAAATTCCTCATTCAAAATTTCCAACCGGCTTTCAAGTACTTTCAGCGCGCAGCGGTATTGCAGAATGACTTCCTGATACCTGCGATTTTCATTTAAAAGGCGCTGGCATTGCAGATCATCCAAGCCTTTATCTGTCGCAACCATCAAATTAAATAAATTTTCACTTATAGCTTCGCCATTCCGCAGGGATAGGCGCTCCGCGCTGTCTGCTGCTCTTGTGTTACGACCTGATAAAAACTGTATCCGCCGGAGAGATGGGCACAAGAGAAACCGAACTGCGTCAAAAGCCGGCAGGCCAGATAACTGCGAAGCCCTGTCTGGCAATTCAAATAAACAGGCTTACCCTGGTCTAACTCGTCCAAATGCTCCCGCAGATCGTCCAGCGGAATATTGCGGAATCCATTCAAGTGCCCACGCTGATATTCGCCTTCCGTACGGACATTGCTCTGCGCGTGTTCATCCAAACGGCGGATGCGAGCAGCGGCAGAAGCACCGCCTGCCACACCGCCTACGATCACAACTTTCATCTTGCGCCCTCCACCATTGCGGCAATCTCCGATTTAGGCCGATAGCCGACCGATTTGGCAACGGCCTTTCCATCCTTGAATACGACCAGCATCGGGATGCTGGATACCTGAAAACGCATCGCCAGCTCCATTTGCTCGTCCACATTGACCTTGCCCACCTTGAGCGTACCGCTTTTTTCTTCGGCAAGCTCATGTAGTATGGGAGAGAGCATTTTGCATGGTCCGCACCAGTCCGCATAGAAATCCAGCAAAACGGGTTTGTCGGAACGCAGTACCTCGTTTTCAAAATTTGCAGCAGTAATTTTCAGTTCAGTCATAAGAATGACTCCTTTCGTTGAGCTTTTATAATTCTTTGTTTTTCAGTTTGCAAATACCTTGCGTTATCGTTCCCATCGGGCAAAATGCACACCATGTACGGGGCTTGTAGAGAACCATAACGATCAGACCCAGCAGCAGAGAGGTCAGCATGAGGCTATAAAAGCCGAAGCTGAACTGTGCCACCCAATCAGTGACTGTACCGCCTGTATAAGTCCAGCTCCACGGCACACGGAATGTCCAGAACAGCTTAATGGCTTCCCGCAGGGACGCAGCACCCGCAGCGACCAGATATGTCTGGAAGACCATGTTTCCGAACATCGTCAGAAAAAAGAGCAAAAAGCCGTAACGGAACCACTTGGAGGACATCCAACGCGGCGTTGGCTTACAGCGGGAGCATTTAAGGTCAGTTCCCAGCTTGCTGAACAGTTGTCCCCGTCCGCAGAGGTGGTTGCAAAAGAATTTGTTTCCGCCAAAGATGGCTAAGAACAGCGGCAGAAGAAAATCGATCATGCCCAGCCATGCAAACAGGATATTGAAAAAGCCCAGTGCAAAATAGATGATGGCATATACCCACAGATAATCGTACCAATGCTTTGCTTTCACGCGTCAGCCCTCACTTTCACCTCAATGCAGCCAACGGGACAGAGCTTTGCGCACTTGCCGCAGCCTACGCATCGTTCCGCCTTCACAGCGGCGTAGCAGCCGCGGTGCACATTGACGGCCTCCAGTGGACAGGTATTTTTACACACGCCGCAGGCGACGCACCGCGTCTTATCTACGGTAGCCAGTTTCTTTGACAGCATAGCGTTCCTCCCTTAATCCTGCAAGGATTTGTAATAGAGCATACAGTGACAGAATCCCTCGAAGCCCGGATCTGCAATTTGATCCTTAAACTCCTGGCACATACATTTGGTCGCCTCTGTGCGCTCCCTGCGGCAGGGACAGTATCCTTCGGTGCGCTTGAGTCCTTCCCGGATGGTGTTGACAATCTCCTGATCGGGATTGAGCTTGATTTTCATGTTCGCCACCTCTTTCTTGTTTATTGATTGTGGCTTTATCATACCGCAGGACAAAGCATTTTTCTGTGACGAGGTCACATTGATAAAAAAAATCCGGTGCTCAAAAAAGCACCGGATTTTTGAAAGATGAATCACGCTTTCCACAGACTATGGAGGTTGCAATAAGCGTAGACCGCTTCGACCTCATCGCCCTCGCAGAGGGCGAAGCAGATCTCCGGCTTTTCGCCGGGATGCAGCTCCTTGCGCTGATTGCCCTGCTTGGTCTGGAGAGATACCCACTCGATGTAGTGCTCTGGCAGCATGGGATGCTCCACGGAGCCGACCTTGACATGGACGACGCCGTTTTCCACCGTCCAGACAGGAACATGCTTCTCCACGGCGGCGTCGGTGGTGCCGGGAATGATCTCGGTCATCGGCTCGCCGCAGCAGATGACGGGAACGCCCGTGTCCTTGACCTTGGCAATGATGTTACCGCAATGCTTGCAAATGTAAAACTTCTGCTCCATGATGATTCTCCTTTTCTTTCTTTAATAATTTTCCGCGTGGATCTCAAAATAGCTCTGGGGATGATTGCAGGCAGGGCAGACTTCCGGCGCTTTCTCACCGATCACAATGTGACCGCAGTTGCGGCACTCCCATACCTTGACCTCACTCTTGGCAAAGACCTCCGCCATCTCCACATTGTGCAGCAGGGCACGGTAGCGCTCCTCATGGTGCTTTTCAATAGCGGCGACCAGACGGAAGCGCTGCGCCAGCTCATGAAAGCCTTCCTCATCGGCAGTTTTGGCAAAGCCGTCGTACATATCCGTCCACTCGTAGTTCTCATCCTCAGCGGCGGAGAGAAGGTTTTCGGCGGTGTCGCCAATGCCGTTCAGTTCTTTGAACCACAGCTTGGCGTGTTCCTTCTCATTATCAGCGGTTTTGAGGAACAGCGCTGCGATCTGCTCGAAGCCTTCCTTCTTGGCCTTGGATGCAAAATAGGTGTACTTGTTGCGTGCCTCGGACTCACCGGCAAAGGCAGCCATCAGGTTTTTTTCGGTTTGAGTTCCTGCGTATTTCGTTTCTTTCATGGTGGATACTCCTTCCTGTTTTTCTGCTTTTATTGTAGCAAATCTATGATTTTCTTCTGTGACGAAGTCACATTTCTTCTTATTTTAGATGATTTAGTCTGTCCTTATCCCGCAGCGTGATTGCACCACGCTTCAGCTCCACCAGTCCGTCCTCCGAGAAGATTTTGAGCATCCGTGCCACTGCCTTCCGCCCCTCATCAGAGAGAAGATAGGTGCGGATCTCGCCGGAAAGAATAAACAGCATTCCGAGACATTCATTGTCGCTGCTGTGAACGAACGCACCCTTTTCATAATGACGGACAAAGGCACTTCGACGTAGCATGTCCATTTCGTGTTCGGTCAAGGATGACCAGAACGGAAGTTGTGTCAGTGTGCGTTCCATATCAATGGCAGCTATGCTTACCGCAGCCGTGATTACCGCAGGTGTGACCAGCCTCGCCGTGCTCATGGTCATGGTGGTCACAGTGAACATTGGGATCGTAGCCCAGATTTCCGCTGAGCAATGCGCTCACTGCTGCGTCAGCGTCCCCACTGACACCGCCGTAGAGCTTGATGCCCGCTTCGGCCAGAGCTGCCTGGGCACCGCCGCCGATGCCCCCGCAAATCAAAGTGTCCACGCCGTTCTGCATCAGGAAGCCTGCCAGTGCGCCGTGACCGCTGCCGTTGGTATCAACAACTTCCGCATGAGTGATTTTGCCGTCTGCAGCTTCATAAAGCTTGAACTGTTCGGTATGGCCGAAATGCTGAAAAATTTGACCGTTTTCATAGGTAACTGCAATTTTCATAATGGAATCTCCTTTGCATTTTTTGTTGGATTTTTCTGTGTTGGCTCTCTGCATCCGGCACCAACGGCCGCAGTGGGCTGCCTCCTGTCCTCCGCAGATGCGGTAGTTTCCCCCGGTGATGTGCAGCGGTTTCCCGTGGACAAGACACGCTGCGATCTTGCGCCGTGCGACTTCGTAAATCTCCTGCACGGTAGAGCGTGAAATGTCCATTTGCGCGGCACACTGTTCGTGGGTTTGCTGCTCCAAGTCAACCAGACGAATGACCTCGTATTCGTCCAGCGTCAGCAGGATCGGCTCGGTATTCTCGCACCCATTGGGGCAGAAGGTATCAACTTGTGGTGCGCCACAAATCCGACGGCACCGTGACGGTCTTGGCATGGACGCGTTCCTCCTTTTATTTTCGGTATATACCGATTATAACACCTCGCGCAGAAAAATCAATACAGATTTTTTAAAAGCCGCTGTAATGCTTATCAGAATCTCAAATATAAATATGGAAATCGACATTTTTGGTGCAGAGGAGATTATGTGGATGCCAGATGTTGTGGCTGGCGAACCTTTCGATGAGTCTTTAGACTCCGGCACAGGAATAGCTCTGAAGGAGGTTTTGCAATGGAATATACAACTTTAGGAAATACGGATATTCAAATCTCCAAGCTGTGTGTCGGCTGCATGAGTTTCGGCAAGGCAGGGACCATGCACGACTGGACGCTGGATGAAACAGAGAAAGTGGTCAAACACGCACTTGAACCCCTATCTTCCTCACCGCGTTGTGAGAGGCATTGACCAGAATCCCGCGGATGGCAGCCGGAAATGCAGCGCCGTCCCAATCAGCGGCTTTTCTGTTTCCGGTATTCCGTTGGGGTTAATTGGTAGCGTTTTTTGAATAATCTGCAAAAATAGTCAACGTTATGAAATCCTGTCTCAGAAGAAATGAGACTGACTTTTTTCTCGGTTTTTGAAAGCAACTGACCGGCCTGTTTTAAACGGTAGTTAATGAGATAGTTAACCGGCGTTATATGTAAATATTTCCGAAACAGATTCAAAGCGGTACTTTTACTGACCATTGCCTGTTCTGCAATGTCATCCAATGAGATACTCCGTGAGTAATTTAGATGGATAAATTGCAGCATGAGCTGTAACCGGGCTTGAGAAGCGGTTGAATGATCCTTGTGTTCTTCCTGGTATGAAATGTCTGTGTTTTCAAATATTTCCAGCCAGAGATTCTGAAGGAGAGAACTGGTAAGGAGTTCTTTGGATAAAACGGAATCCTGTGCAGAAATAATTTGCCGCATGATAGATAAAACCTTTGCTTGCCAGCATACTTTTTTATGAAATACGAGAAATGGCAATGAGGAAGAAATGATCGGCAGAATATATTTCTGATAAATCAGGCTGTCGCAAGGGGCAATAAAAGAAGGCATAAATACAAAATTGGGAATGAGGGCTTTTGAGGGAGAATAAAGGCGATGGAGTACCTTTGTATTAATGAATATGCCATTTCCTTCGGTTAAATGAAATTGGTCTTCTCCAATCCACAAAGTAACGGTTCCGGATTCAATATAAATAAACTCCAATTCAGTATGCCAGTGCCATTCGATACAGTTGAAATCAAAAACGGACAGATCTTCATAGTAAAACTGGAAAGGATAGAGAGTGCTTCCGTGCTGAGCTGTCTCCATCAAATCTTCACCTGTAATGATTTTGGTATAGGTTGTATTTATATTCATAGAAACCCCACTCTTTGAAACATACTTTACGATATTATACAATAAATTTCGGAAATAAATCAATGAAAATAAAGATATTATGTTATATAATTCAATAAAAAACAAGGAGTGATGACCATGCCAAATTACCGGAAAACAAAAATAGCCTGTTATATGGGATTTATTACACAGGCAATTGCAGCTAATTTTGCCCCATTGTTATTTTTGAAATTTCATAATGATTATCAGATTGCACTTGGAAAAATCGCATTGATTTCTACCTGCTTTTTCCTTACACAGTTGTTGGTAGACCTGTTTTGTGCAAAGTTTGTGGACAAAATAGGGTATCGCATCTGTATTGTTACTTCTGAGGTATGTTCCGCAGCAGGATTGGTTGGTCTGGCTTTTTTGCCGGAGCTTTTGCCGGAACCGCTTGTTGGAATTATCCTGAGTGTGATTGTATATGCAGTCGGAAGTGGTCTGATTGAAGTGCTTTGCAGCCCGATCGTGGAGGCGTGTCCATTTGATAACAAAGAGGCAACGATGAGTCTGCTTCATTCTTTTTATTGTTGGGGGGCAGTGGGAACGATTGTGATCTCTACACTGTTTTTTGTGGTGTTTGGCATGGACAGCTGGAAATGGCTGGCTGTCTTATGGGCGCTTGTTCCGGCCATAAATATCTATAATTTTGCAACCTGTCCGATCGAGCATTTGGTAGATGAGGGGGAAGGAATGGGAATAAAAGAACTGTTTCGAAAACCTCTTTTCTGGCTTTCCATATGTTTGATGATTTGCTCCGGTGCATCAGAACTGGCTATGGCACAATGGGCATCTGCTTATGCGGAAGCCGCTCTGGGGCTGTCAAAGACAGTTGGTGACCTGGCCGGTCCCTGCATGTTTGCTGTTACAATGGGGATCAGTCGTATAATTTTCGGAAAATATGGTGATAAAATGGATCTGATGAAATTTATGATCGGATCTGGAATTTTATGTGTGATATGCTACCTGCTTGTTTCTGTATCGTTGAATCCGATATCAGGTTTGATTGGATGTATTATCTGTGGCTTTTCTGTTGGGATTATGTGGCCCGGCACAATCAGTATTTCATCAGAAAGATTTCCGGCAGGTGGAACGGCTATGTTTGCTTTGCTTGCTATGGCGGGGGACCTGGGTGGAAGCATAGGTCCGGGGATTGTTGGACGTGTTACACAAAGTGCAGGAGACAATATTCGTGCAGGTATGGGAGTTGGGCTATTGTTCCCGGTTATTTTATTAATCGTGCTTTTTATTTTTGCAAGGCAAAAAAATAATAAATGAAAGCTTTTTTGCAATTCATTACATAGAAGTAATAAGTCAGAAAACTGCCCAAAGAGTGATGGACTCAATTACAAAATATATTGAATCTAAGCTACTTCTAAAAGTAAATCGTAAGAAAAGTAAAATAGGAAGACCAATAGAGATAAAATACTTGGGATCCACATTTTACAATCAATTCAAAGCCAAGAAGTATAAAGCCAAAGCTCATGAAAAGTCAGTACAAAAGGTAGTAAGAAAATGGAATGACCAAAGGCAAACGGGAAGTGCCAGAAGATGATGCCCTTGACTTTTCTCCAAAAAAGTTTTACTATCAAACTACTATTAGATAGTATTAAAAACTAGATATCGGGGTAATGTAAAAAAGAAGTGGTTTGAAAGTTGAAGAAAGGCAGGGGCGATCAGGACATGAATAAGAAAGCATGGAAAGCGGGTGCGGTATCGGCACTGGCAGTTGGAGCGGGGCTGGCGGCAGCGGCGTCGAAGCGGAAAAAGGCAGGAAAAGTGGTTAAGTCGGCTTCGGATTACCGGAATACGGAACGCGGCAGCCAGGAGAAAAACAGCAAGGGAATTTATTATTCGAAGGGAAATTATGAGGCGTTTGCGCGCCCGGAGAAACCGGCGGGAATCGAGGGCAAATCGGCTTATATCGTCGGAAGTGGATTGGCTTCTCTGGCGGCGGCGTGTTTTCTTGTGAGAGACGCACAGATGCCGGGAGAAAATATCCATATTCTGGAGGCGATGGAGGTAGCAGGTGGTGCATGTGACGGTATTCAGGATCCGACCCGTGGATATGTGATGCGCGGCGGCCGCGAGATGGAGGATCATTTTGAGTGCCTGTGGGATCTGTTCCGCAGCATCCCGTCCCTGGAGGTGCCGGGGGCATCAGTTCTCGATGAATATTACTGGCTGAATAAACACGATCCGAACTACTCGCTCTGTCGTGCGACGGTTAACCGAGGCGAGGACGCACACACGGACGGCAAATTCCGCTTGAGCCAGAAAGGCAGCATGGAGATCATGAAGCTGTTCTTCACGAAGGATGAGGATCTGTATGACAAATCCATTGAGGATGTGTTTGATAATGAGGTGTTTGATTCGGATTTCTGGCTGTACTGGAGAACAATGTTTGCGTTTGAAAATTGGCACAGTGCATTAGAGATGAAACGCTATTTTCAGCGTTTTATCCACCACATCGGCGGACTTCCGGATTTCTCGGCACTCAAATTTACGCGTTACAACCAGTATGAGTCGCTGATTCTGCCGATGCAGAAATATCTGGAGGAGGCAGGCGTCCAGATCCAGTTTGGCACCGAGGTTACGAATGTGCGGTTTGACATCCAGGGTGAGAAAAAGGTTGCGAAGGCGATCGAGTACGTGAAAGGCGGCGAGAAGAAGAAAATCGCGTTGACCGAGGATGAGTTTGTCTTTATTACGAACGGAAGCTGTACTGAGGGAACGATCTACGGCGACCAGAATCAGGCACCGGTAGAAGGTGCGGAAGTGCGTACCAGCGGCTGCTGGAGTCTGTGGCGTCAGATTGCTGCGCAGGATCCGGCATTTGGACATCCGGAGAAATTCTGCTCGGATATCCAGAAGACGAACTGGGAGTCTGCGACGGTCACGACTTCGGATGAGACAATCATTTCCCAGATCCGCAAGATTTGCCGCAGGGATCCGAGAAGTGGACGCGTCGTAACAGGCGGTATCGTGAGCTGCCGTGATTCAAGCTGGCTGCTTAGCTGGACGATCAACCGTCAGGGACAGTTCAAAGCGCAGAATAAGGACGAGATCTGCGTCTGGGTATACAGTTTATTTACGGATGTACCGGGCGATTATGTGAAGAAGCCGATGCGCGCCTGCACGGGCAAGGAGATCACCGAAGAATGGCTGTACCATCTCGGAATCCCGGAGGATCAGATCGAGGAACTGGCTGAGAATCATGCGAACTGTACGCCGACGATGATGCCGTATATTACAGCATTCTTTATGCCGCGGCGTGCCGGAGACCGCCCGGACGTTATCCCGGATGGATGTGTCAATGCGGCATTTCTGGGGCAGTTTGCGGAGACCCCGCGTGATACTATTTTCACGACCGAGTATTCCGTCCGCACCGCGATGGAAGCGGTGTATGGCTTGTGCGGCGTAGACCGCGGCGTACCGGAGGTATGGGGAAGTGTCTACGATATCCGCGAGCTTCTGGACAGCACGGTCAAGCTGATGGACGGCAGATCGCCGCTGGAAATGAAGCTGCCGATGCCGCTTGAAGCACTCAAAAAGCCGATTCTCCGGAAGATTGACAAGACGGTGATTGGAAAGCTGCTGCGCGATCACGGCGTGCTGAAAGACTGGATGGTGTAAGAGACTGAGGAACGCAGGTGTTACTGGACACGTATGCGTGAACAGTAACACGCAGGTAAATATGGCTGCGTTAGATAAAGGAAAACAGGCTGTCACAAACAGAAGGCCCCGGACGGAAAACGTTCGTTTGGCATTCGTGTGGCAGCCTTTTTTGTGTACAGGAAATTGTCGTGAGGCACATTCTTTTTCACTTGCCCGTTTTTCTCTGACATGATACAATAAAGATTGGCGTAAATGTAGAAAATTTGAGAAGAAAACGATTTTGAAAAGGATCGTTTGATAGATGTGAGGGAAAATAGATGGATTATTTACTTTGTATCCCGGCGCGGGAGACAAATACGAGAGAGAATTGTGAGAAAATACATAATGTTCTGGCGCGCATGTCCGATACCTACAAACTGCGGATTGTACCGGAACCGGTTAAGAATAAGCAGTTTCCATGTCCGCCGTATTACAAGAAATACCGGATCTACAAGCCGGTAAAGGAACGCGATACGAACGGAGAGGCATATCTGGAAAAAGAAGAGGAAGAGATGCTCTTGAGTTCCTGCAAGACGGAGGAAGAGCAGGAACTGATGAAAAGCTGTATCTATGCGTACCAGTATTCGGCGGCGATCGTACTTAAAAGCTTCCGGGAGAAGGAAAAGAAAAATAAGATGCAGGTTCGACCTCTTTCGGAGCGGACACAGGCGCCAAGAGGCGTAAGTGGTCCGAATAGGGGAACACGTCTGGAAACACCGGAAAAAGCCGAAAAGCAGGAACAGGAGCGCAGCGCACAAGAACGTCCGTCTGGCAGTGACAGACCGGAACGATCGGAGAGAAGCTATCGGAACCGTACAGCGGATCGTGCTGCAGAGGGGAATACCGAGCGCACGCAGGGCAGAGAGAAAGCTTGCTCAGAGAGAGAGAGGGCAGCTCGTGTTTCAGGAGCCGAGAGAGCAGCGGACAGACGTAGCGGAAATCGCGCGGTGCCGGAAAATGAGAAACGGGAAGACCGCCCGGCTTCTGGAAGGCGGGAGCGGTTTGAGCGCCGCCCACCGCGCAGAGGAGAACGGCCAGAAGTGGAGAAAAATGAGGCCGTAAAAGACCCAGTGCAGGGCGAACTTCCGTTCCGCGCTTACATGGAGACAGGCAGTCTCCCGGCGTTCCGGGATACGGCAGCAACGGTGACTGCTCAGCCGATACAGCGGAAGAAAGAAGGTTATATGCCGATGGAGCGCAAACCGGCCGCGCAGACGCAGGAGCCGGAACCACAGGTGTAAGGTATGTGACAGAAACAGAACGATAAAATTAAATCATAGAATTTATAGAATGGCATCGAAACAATAAGAGTTCCGATGCCATTTGAGCATCAAACAGGACTATGCTTTCCATTTCTTTATTCCAACCATTCAGTTCTAATCCCCCCTATTTTCCGCATATGAATAAATGCAGTCTGTGAAAAGTACAGAACAGGGACAGAAAAAGGGGGAAATGCGCATGTATGAGAACCGGACGGTGGAAGAGGTGTGCAGGGAGTTTTCGGTCGATTTGCGGACAGGCTTATCGGCAGCAGAAGTGGAGGTGCGGCAGCGCCATTATGGGGAAAATGAGCTGCGGGAAGCACCACCGCGGAGTCTGATTGTGCGCATCGGGGCACAGCTTTGCGACTCCCTGATTTTTGTGTTGTTTGCGGCAGCCGGGATCTCCCTGCTTTTGGGCGAGTACGGCGATGCGGGGGTAATTCTGGCGGTTGTCGTATTAAATGCCACGGTGGGCGTGATTCAGGAGGGGAAGGCGGAGAAAGCGCTCGAATCCTTAAAACGGATGACGCAGCTGGAGGCGGTTGTGATCCGGGAAGGAAAAGAGCGGGAGATTGCCGCGCGGGAGCTGGTGCCGGGGGATCTGGTCGTGCTCGATGCCGGGCGGCAGGTTCCAGCCGACCTGCGTCTTACCGAGACAGCTGAAATGCGGGCAGAAGAATCAGCACTGACCGGCGAATCGCGGGCGGTTGAGAAAAACAGCCATTTTTTAGCCGCCGGTGCGCTTCCGGTGGCAGAGCGTAAAAATGAGACATTTATGACTTCTTACGTGACGGCAGGGCGGGGAAAGGGGATTGTCATCGCCACCGGCATGAATACGGAGGTAGGGCGGATTGCTTCTCTGATCCGCGAGGCGCCGGAGGAGGAGACACCGTTGCAAAAAAGGCTGTCGGATCTGGGGAAACTATTGAGTATTCTTACGATCGGGCTGTGCGTTTTATTATTTGCCCTCGCCGTCTGGCAGAAGCGCGACGTGATGGAAATGTTGCTCACTGCGATTTCCCTGGCGGTAGCTGCCGTGCCGGAGGGGCTTCCGACGACGGTGACGATTGTGCTGGCGCTGGGAGTGACGAAAATGGCGCGGGCTGGCACGATCGTGCGCCGTCTTCCGTCCGTGGAAACACTGGGGGCAGTCAGCGTGGTCTGCTCAGATAAAACGGGGACGCTGACGAAAAATGAGATGACGGTGACGACATGTTATGTAAATCGACAGGAGTATACGGAACAGGAATTGGCGCGCTCTAAGGAAAGAGAAGTGGGAAAACGGCTTCTGGAGGTATTTGCGCTGTGCAGCGATGCCGGGGAGACGGTGGGGGATGCCACCGAGCGGGCGCTGTACGGATTTTGTGAAAATTGTGGTGTTTCTCCGGAGCATCTGCGTCGGAGATATCCGCGGAAAGGGGAGATTCCCTTTGATTCGGATCGGAAGAGAATGACGACGGTGCATGAGCAGGGAGAAAACTGGATTTCTTGTGTAAAAGGGGCGCCGGATGTGATTCTTAAAAGGTGTCGTTATGAGATGGAAGAGGACAAAATTGTGCCGCTGACCAGGGAGAGGCGGACAGAGATTGAGGCGGAGATCACGCGTATGTCCGCGCGTGCCCTGCGAGTACTCGCGGGGGCGTATAGGGAGCTTCAAACAGGAAAAATGCCGGATGGAAAGTGGGAGAAACAGGTGGGACAGCTGGAGCAGAACCTGGTATTTCTGGGTCTGGCAGGCATGATGGATCCGCCGAGGGAGGCAGCAGCCGGGGCAGTTGAGGCATTTCGCAAGGCATCTGTGCGGACGGTCATGATCACTGGAGATCATGCAGACACGGCGCTTGCGATCGCCAGGCAGCTGGGGATTGCCAAACGGCGGGAAGAATGCATGACGGGGGCGCAGCTGGAAACGCTGGATGAGGGAGCTCTGGAGGAACGAATCGGTTCTGTATCAGTCTTTGCACGGGTGTCGCCGGAACATAAAGTCCGGATTGTGCGGGCTTTAAAACGCGCCGGGTGCGTGACGGCGATGACCGGGGACGGCGTAAATGATGCGCCGGCGCTTAAATCAGCCGATATCGGGATCGCGATGGGAAAAGACGGCACCGATGTGGCGCGGCAGGCGGCGGATATGATTTTGACGGATGATAATTTTGCGACGATCGAGAGGGCAATTGAGGAAGGGCGCGGCATCTATGAAAATATACGAAAATCTATACTGTTTCTGCTTTCCTCCAATCTGGGGGAGATTTTAACCATGTTTGCCGCCGTTGCTATCGGAATACCGGCGCCGCTGGGAGCCGGGCACATCCTTTGGATCAATCTGATTACGGACTCGCTTCCGGCGCTGGCACTCGGCATGGATGGAAACGACAGGGAGAACTTGATGCGTCAGCCGCCGCGCCGGACGGGCGAGTCGCTGTTTGCCGGAGGCGGGTGGTTCTGCATGGTATTTTACGGGTCTCTGATTGCAGCAGTCACGCTGGGGGCATTTTTCAGCAGACAGGAGCTTTTGCGGGCACAGACGTATGCATTTACCGTTCTGGGGCTGTCGGAGCTCTTTCATGCGGTCGGCATGCGCTCGCTCACGGGCTCGGCATTTTCGCGCAGTCTTGGGAAAAATCCGCTGATGCTTGCGGCGTTCTTTGTGGGGATTCTGATGCAGGTTGCGGTGACGGAGATTCCTTTTTTGATGAAACTCCTTCACACGGTGCGGCTGCACCCGGCAGAGTGGCTGGCGCTTCTCCTGTTATCCGCCACGCCGTTGTTAGTGCATGAACTTCTAGCATTTCTTCTTCGGAAACGGCGTTGATACAGCGAAAATGCAGTTTACAGACAAGTGTTTTTGAAGCTGAATGCATTGGCAAAATCCCGTTACTGTTTACGGGGAGGCACTTTTGGAACCAAAAGTGCCGTAAGAAAACGTGGTGGCAGCAGGAATTTGCCGTATTTAAATGCGAAGCCGCGGCAAATTCCGTTACTGGGCACGTATGCGCGAACAGTAACACGCGGCAGGAGATTGAGCAGATTTCGAAAACAGGCTTGTTCTTTTGGACAAAAAAACTTATAATAAAAGGGAGTCCAAGCTGATTTTGTCAGAAAAGTATAAAAAGTTGCTGTCCGCAGACAGGCATTTTTGAAGTCTAAGGTGCCGCATGAAAATAGAATGGAAGCAACCATAGATACATAGGAAGATGAGGGAAGAGATGAGGGAGAAACAGACGAGAGAGGACGCCTCCGGCGTTCGAAAGAAGCCGGCAGCTTCATCCGCACGATCTTCGGGCAGGCGGGGCACCGCAAAGAAAAGCGGGAAAATTGATGTCGGCAAGCAAAAGAAAGCGGGCAAAAATAACAGCCGGAGCGGTGGGCAGATCGTGTTCCATGCGATGGCAAGGATCTTTGGAACCATGTTCAAGACGCTTCTGGTGTGTCTGGTACTGCTGGTGATTGGCGGTGCCGGATTTGGCGCATATAAGCTGATTCCGCTCTATGAGGACTATAAAAGCCAGATAGAGGGAGTGGTGGAAAACAGTACGCTGGATACGTTCCGTTTGCAGGAGGCAAGTTATATTTATGATTCCAACGGTAATGTGCTGGCGAAGCTGACGGGAGACGAGGATTCCAGTTATTTGACGTATGACCGGATACCGCAGAATGCAGTCAACGCATTTGTGGCGATCGAGGATCGGACGTTCTGGGAAAATCCAGGCATTGATATAAAAGGTATTTTCCGTGTCGCAGTCAATTACTTTTTGACTGAGGGAGCAGAAAAGCACGGCGCGAGTACGATCACCCAGCAGTTAGCGAGAAACCGTTTTCTGACCCGCGAGGTGTCGATGGAGCGGAAGATCAAGGAGATGCTGATTTCCTTAGATCTGACGAAGAAATACACCAAAGAGCAGATTATGGAGTTCTATATCAATGATATCAGCTTCGCGAACACATACTACGGGCTTCAGGCGGCTGCAAGAGGTTATTTTGGCAAGGATGCGGATGAACTGTCCTTGAGCCAGACGGCATATTTGTGTGCGATTCCGAACTCGCCGACGTATTACAACCCGTACCGTCATCCGGAAAATGCGCTGACACGCCGCGATAAGATTCTGGAAGACATGCTGAGTATGGGATTTATTACGGAGAAAGCGTGCAAAGAGGCAAAGGCGGAGGAGATCACGGTCAACCGCCAGAGAGTGCCGCTGCACAACTATGAGACGACGTATGCGATCGACTGTGCGATTCGCTATCTGATGCGCCGTGACGGCTTTGAATTCCAGTATGGATTCCGCAGCGACGAGGCTTACAAAGAGTACAATGCCAATTACAACGAGGTGTACAACCAGGAGCGCGATGCGCTCTACACGGGCGGCTATAACCTTTATACCTCGTTGGATCCGGACAAGCAGACGATCCTGCAGGATGCATTAGATGGAGTTTTGTCCTTTGATGGCAATACATCCGAAAACGGCGTTTACAAGCTGCAAGGCGCGTCCACCGTTATTGACAACAAGACGAACCGCGTCGTGGCGATTGTGGGTGGACGTAGTCAGGAGACGGATACCTACACATTAAACCGTGCGTTCCAGAGCCCGAGACAGCCGGGAAGTTCTATCAAACCGTTGATCGTGTATACACCGGCACTGGAAAATGGTTACACATCGGAAACAAAGATTCCGAATATCGATATTGACGCGGCGAAGCAGAAGGGCGTGGATGTGAAGTCCCTTTCCGGCGAGAGGCTGGTGCTTCGAAATGCGGTCGAGCGAAGTAAAAATGGTGTGGCATGGTATATCTATGATGATATCACACCGGATGTCGGCATGGCATATTTAACCCAGATGCGCTTCGCGAGCGTGCAGGCGGCGGACTATTATCCGGCGACCTCCCTGGGCGGCTTTACCACCGGTATGACGACCGAGGAGATGGCGGGCGCTTATGCGGCGCTGTCAGACCAAGGACAGTACCGCGAACCGACCTGTATTATCAAGATGATCAATAACCAGGGCGAAGATATTTTTGAAGATTATGAATCGGTTCAGGTTTACCAGGAGAGCAGCGCCGTGCTGATGACCGATATTTTAAAGGGAGTTGTCACAAAAGGTACGGCGGCGTCGATGGGTTGGAGCGGCAATATAGAGGCGGCCGGAAAGACCGGTACGACCAACGGCAGCCGTGACGGCTGGTTCTGCGGCATGACGCCATATTATACGATGACGGTCTGGGTTGGCTACGACCAGCAGAAGACACTTTCCAGCCTGTACGGCGGCACGTATCCGGCGAAGATCTGGAAAAATGCGATGGAAAAGATGGTAGAGGGGCTTCCGGCGGCGTCCTTTGATACCCCGGAGACGGACAATGGACGCGGAAAAGGAACCTATCTGGCAGGTCATCCGGATGCATTTGAAATCACAACCAGCGGATATACCGCGGCGAATTTCAGAAGGGATCATTTGCTCTCGGATGAGGCGGCGAAGCTTCTGGAGTCTGCAAAGAGCGGCGATTCCGGTCGCAGCAGCAAGGAGTTAAAAGAAGACGCCAGCGCTAAGATCGAGCAGATCAAGAGCGAATCCATCAAAGAGCGGATGCAGCGGATCTACAAGACGGGTACGGCAGGAAAACGGTATTCAGCCCCGGCGGTGGTGCCGGAAACAGCTGCCGAGACAGTTGAAGATCCGGCAGAATCGAGCACGACGATCGTGCCGGCAGGACCGAGCAGCGACATCGGACCAGGACACGGTCCGGCGCAGGAACCGGCAGTGGGTCCGGCGGCGGAGATTGGGCAGTAAAGAATTGAAAATGAGAAGAGTCATTTGATGCAGAGACATTAAATGGCTCTTCTTTGTTTTGTAGAAAAGAATTGTTCTATGAAATCTGTTCAAGATTTATGTGGAATCAATGGCGGAAGAATATTTGAATGAGAATAAAATTGACCGATTGTTTATGCAATAAGGGAAATATGGGGGAAAATGGAATGGAAATGTACAATACAATGAAATAAAACATGATAAAAGATCAATACGATTTAAAGTTCGTCAAATAAAATCAGAAAACGACTTGAAAATAAAAAAATAAAGTGCTAATATATCAGTAAGATATCTAAGATATATTAAAGAAATAACAAAGTGCATGTACTAATAAAAGATTAAAAAAGAAAGGAAGGAAAAAGAGTATGGGCGACAAAATCAGATTTGGTATTATCGGCGGCGGTATGGCAGGTCCGTTAAATGCAGGAGCACTTCGGGATATCCCGGAAGCAGAGGTTGTTGCATTCTGTGACGTGAAAGAGGATGTGGCAAAGGAATTCAGCAAAGAGTACAATATTCCGTCTTATTACACGGATTATAAAGAGATGCTGAAACGAGATGATATCGATGCTGTCTGTGTAGTAACACCTCCATTCCTGCATGAGCAGATGGTTGTGGACTGCGCGAAGGCTGGCAAACACGTAATGTGTGAGAAACCAATTTCTGTCGATTGTAATGCAGCTGACAGGATGATTGCAGCATGTAAAGAAGCGGGCGTTAAATTTGGTGTTATCTTTATGTACCGTTTCATGGATCAGGCTCAGCTGATCAAGAAAGCGCTGGATGAAGGCAAGCTTGGTAAACTTCTTTCGGTTGATTGTTCTGGAAAATGCTTCCGAAGCGATGAATACTATGCTTCCGGTGCATGGAGAGGTACATGGAAAGGTGAGGGCGGCGGTTCCCTGATTAGCCAGACCGTTCATTTTATTGACTTAATGCTTTATTTAGTCGGCGATGTAGAGAGACTGACTGGTAATTATATGACAACCCTGCATCCGGATATTGAAGTAGATGACGTAGCCAACGCAATATTCAAATTTAAGAATGGGGCGTTGGGAAGCCTGGTAAGTAGTAGTGCAGTCCGTCCGGGTTATCCGCGTCACATCGAAATCCATGGTGAAAAAGGTACGATCAAGATTGTGGAAGAAGAGATCGTAGAATGGAAAGTAGAAGGCATGAACGAGGATGATTACCTGACCAAGGTAAAAGTTGACTCTGGTGATACAGCAACGGGTGCTGGCTATGTGGCAACCGAAAATCACAGAAGACAGCTTACTGATTTCATCCATGCGATCAAAGAAGATCGTGAGCCGATGGTAGACGGCGTAGAGGGAAGAAGAACACTTGAATTTATCCGTGCGATTTATCAGTCGAGCGACCTTGGTAAAGAAGTGCATTTCCCGATCCAGGAAGATGAAAAATACGGAAAGAAGACAGCTTGGTAATAAGGAGGTATAGATTATGGAAAAGAAGATGTATACAGAGACGTTGGAAAAGGTTCGCAATGATTATGCGGTTCGCAATATTGATAAATTAGAGGCAGCGATCAAAGCCGGTGATATGGAAAAAGCGCTGGAGCTGCACAAATTAAATGTAGAGAAAAAGACAGGATTTCACCATTTCGCAGTCCGCTGGGTAAATCAGACATTACGCAATTTCAAGAAATGGGCACCGGATGAGGCGATCTTTGAATGTATGGAAGACTATGCATTATGGTGCTATCCGCCATGTCTGCAGGACTGGATGGAGAAATATAAAGCGGGTCAGGCTACATATAAAGATTTCCCAATGGAAGATTTCCTGGAGAACCGTGCAGTATTATGGTCTGCTCTTCATGATAACGGCGATCAGATTTGGGAAGAGGATGAGGAGAAGATTACCTTTACACTTCCGCGTTGTAACAGCGGCGGCTGGCTGGTAACCGAATGTCCAGACAAGGTACAGACTTTAGATAAACCGGATCCAAGAGCTTATAATAAGGAAGGATTCCAGTGCTACTGCCTGAACTGTACAACCATGTGGGAGTTTGGCTGGTACAAATGGTTTGGATGGCCATTATTCATTATGGATGTGCCGACTATCGGCAGTGACGGTAAGTGCGTGATGGTTATGTACAAAGATCCGAAAGATATCCCGGATTCTTACTATGAGAAACGCGGCTTAGAGAGAAAGATCTAATAAAAAACCGGCGGCAGTTTCACTGGCTGCCGCCTTTGTAAAAACTATCCAGGAAAGGGGGATACATTATGAAAGAAAAGGGGAACCCACTTCTCCAGATAATTCGAAATGTAAATGATGCGGTAGTAGTTGTTCTTTTCCTTGCGATGACAATTACGGTTATTATTCAGGTTTTTTTCCGTTTTGTAATACAGAGTCCTCTTAGATGGACCGAAGAATTAGCGAGATATCTGATGATATGGCTGGTATTGATGGCATCGGCGATTGCGATGAGAAATCGTTCTCACCTTCAGGTAGATGTTCTGACATCTGCACTTCCGCAAAAGCCGAAACGCATTTTGACCGCGATTGTAGATCTTTTAACGATTGTTTTCTTATGTATTATGACATATTTCGGGTTCAAAGTAGTACAGTCTACGACGGCTCAGACGTCTCCGGCGATGCAGATTCCGATGGCTTTGATTTACGCGGCATTCCCAACCGGTGGAGCTTTGATGATTATGGAACAGCTCCTTACCTTTATCGAACGCTTAAAAAACAAGAATGCACCGGAAGAACCGAGAGAATTTATAGATTAGTAAAGGAGGCTGCGATATGTTAGGATTTTTATTTATCTGTATTTTGTGTCTGTTTCTAATCGGAGCCCCTATTTTTGTTGCACTCGGAATGGGAACGACACTTTCGATTATGCTTGAGGGAAATTTCCCATTGGTTCTGGTACCGCAGAGAATGTTTGCGGGTCTTGACAGCTGGCCGATCATGGCGATTCCGATGTTCATGCTGGCAGGAAATCTGATGGATCAGGGCGGTATGTCCAAACGGATTGTAGATTTTGCAAGTGCGTCGATCGGCTTTGTAAAAGGAAGTCTGGCGATGGTAGCCGTACTGGCATCCATGATTTTCGCGGCAATTTCCGGTTCAGCAACGGCTGGAACAGCAGCAATCGGTTCGATCATGACGCCTGCATTTAAAGAAAAAGGCTATAACATGAGTTTCGTAACGGTTCTGCTCTCAGCAGCAGGAAGTATCGGACCGATTATTCCGCCAAGTATCTTAATGGTTCTGATTGGATATTCCACAGGTGCATCTGTTGGTCAGTTATTCCTCGGAGGCGCTATTCCTGGAGTTATGATTGGTGTGGCACTGATGGTCTACTCCTATATTCACGCTTCCAGGGGCGGAGATGCATATATCCAGACAACCAAGTTTGATCCGAAAGAAGTACGGAGAACGATGTTTTCTGCACTTCCTGGTTTAGGACTTCCGATTATCATTATCGGTGGTATCATCAGCGGCATCTTTTCTGCAACTGAAGCAGCGGCTGTGGCGGTTGTCTATGGCTTCCTGGTAGGTATGTTTATTTACAAAGAAATTACATTGAAAGATTTACCTGGTATTTTTGTTAAGTCCGCGCAGACAGCGGCTGGCATCATGATTATCACAGGCTGCGCTTATATCTTTGCATGGTTTATCACAGCAAAACAGCTGCCGCAGCTCTTAATCCAGGTTATGAATACATTCATCACAAGTAAGACTGCATTCCTTATTTTCTTAAATATTGCGCTGTTCTTAGTTGGAATGTTTATGGAAAGTTTCTCTGCAATTATCGTTTTAATGCCGATCTTATTCCCGGTAGCAACCGCTTATGGAATCGACCCGATTCACTTTGGTGTTATTGTCTGCATCAACCTGGCGATTGGATACGTAACACCGCCTTATGGAGCAACTTTATTCGTTGCCTGTGGATTGACCGGCAAGAGTGTAAGAGAGGTATTCCCGTTTGTAATTCCTACGATTCTTGCAATGTTAGTTGTACTGATTATTGTTACATATTTCCCGCAGACCTATTTATGGCTGCCGCAGTTAATGGGATAAAAAGATGAAATGAAAGGAGGATTTATTGTTATGAAGAAAAATGTGAAACGGTTTGTAAGCATGACGATGGCGATGCTGGTGGCAGCTGGTTCTCTGGCAGGATGTGGAGGAGGCGGCAGCGCTTCCACAGGAGAGTCCGCAAAGGCAGCGGCTAATACAGGCGGTTCATCCGGTGGTGCGGTGACCGTAAAGGTTTCCTTATCACAGGCAGCAACCGAACCTCCGGTAAAAGCAGCGGAGTATTTTAAAGAGATTGTGGAAGAGCGCTCCAATGGCGAAATTAAAGTAGAAGTATATCCGGATAACCAGCTTGGCAACGAGCGAGATGTCATTGAGGGTATGCAGCTTGGCACTGTAGAGATGGCGATGACGTCGGTAGCACCGTTCTCCAGCTTTGTTCCATCTGTTAATATATTCTGCCTTCCGTTCCTCTGGAGAGATAAGGAACATATGTATTCCGTTCTTGACTCTGACGAGATTGGAATGTCCTATAGCGGTGACTGTGAGGAGAAAGGCTTCCATCTGATGGGCTTTCTGGATTTGGGAACCAGACATATCATGACAACGCAGAAGACGATCAACAGCATCGAAGATTTAAAGAACCTCAAGATCCGTACCATGGAAAATCAGGTACAGCTGGATTCCTTTACCGCATTCGGCGCAAGCCCGCTGCCGATGGCATACGGCGAATTATACACAGCGCTGCAGCAGAACATCATTGACGGTGCAGAAGCGGCCAATACAAACTATTATTCCAAGAAGTTTTATGAGGCAGCGCCGCACTGGGCAATGGTTGGATGGACCAACGACTTAGGTATCTGCGTAGTTGCTAAGAATTTCTATGATTCTCTTTCGGACGAGCACAAACAGATTATCGATGAGTGTACTAAAGAAATGATCGATAAAGAGAGAGAACTTTATACAGCATCTGAGGATGAGTGCTTGGAACTGTTAAAGGGAGAGGGCATCGAAATCACAGAGCCGGATCGCGAACCATTTATCGAGGCAGCACAGAGCGTATATGATCAGTGGGGCGATAAAGTAGGCGGAAGAGATAAAATTGACGCAATCGTTAATTTTGGAAAATAAAATGTGTTCAGTGACAGAGAAAGGCAAAGGTGTATATGGGATTTGATTATCAAAGTTTTTTGAATGACAAGATTTTTGAAGAATTAAATAAGATAAAAGCCTTTTCTCCGGAGGTTGTTGAGCAGGAAGCGGCGGCGCGAAAAAAACCGGGATTTCCGCATGATAAGCTGGTATTTGCGGCAGCGGATCACAATGCCAGAATGATCAATGAGTACAAAGGAAATCCGATTGGTTTAAGTAATAGGCGGGAGTATTTATCCCGCCTGGTGCGGATGCTGCAGAGTGATCAGATTGATGGAATCGAGGCGACACCGGATATTATTGAAGATTTGTTTATTCTCAATAAGTTGCAGCGGGAACGTGGAGAAAAGTCGTTTCTGGATGGGAAGATGCTGGTTGGCACTGTGAACCGGGGCGGTTTGAAAAATACGGTATGGGAGATGGACGATATGCCGTCCTGTTATACAGTCGATCGCTTAGTGAAACTTCGGATGGACGGTGTAAAGTTTATGATCCGTCTGAATCCGATGGATGAGCGAAGCAAATATACGGTTCGGTACTGTGCAGAAGCTGTCAATGCAGCAGAGTCAGCCGATCTTCCGATTTTTATCGAGGCGCTGTATGTAGAAACGACGGAAACGGGGTTTACGATGAAGACGGATTCAGAGAGTCTGTGTAAGGTAGTCGGCGTGGTAGGCGCTCTTGGCTGCCGTGCATCCGGCAAATGGATTGAAGTTCCGCTGAATCATGAATATGCAGTTCCGACGGCGGCGACCACCTGTCCGGTGCTGGTAGTTCCAGACGAGGTAAAGAGTGAGCCGATTGAGGTTGTAGAAGAGTACACGAAAGAGATCGGAATCAGCAGCAATATCCGCGGAATCTTGCTGGGACGAAATGTTATGTACAATGAATCGGATCCGCTTCCAATCGCGGAAGCGATCGCGGATATCTGGCATAAGGGCGGCAACGCGGAAGAAAATTACAAGCGATGCGTCGAAAAATTATAAGAAAAAATAGGGCATATCAGGTTACTGGGCATGTATGCGTGAACAGTAACTATATCAGAAACGGGGTATATACAAAAGTCTAATTGAATTTGATCCTTATTTGCGCTATTATAAAAATAAGCATTCCTGTAGACTAAAAGAAGTTGGATGCAAATCACAGATTTGTTCTACAAGAAAGATGAGGGAAACAATGCGAGTTAGTGATGTGGCATACGAGAAGATTAAGATGATGATTATTACAGCCAGACTTCGCCCCGGACAGACATTAGTAGAGGCTGAATTGATGGAAGAGCTGGGGATGGGACGAACTCCCATCCGTGAGGCACTGAATCGACTGGCATGGGAAAACTTTGTGAAAATTGTCCCGAGACAATGTATTATGGTAAATGAGATTTCCTTATATGAAGTGGAATCGATTTATCAGATGAGATTTGCTCTGTCTCCACTTGAATCAGAGCTTGCTGCTATGAATCGGACGGAAGAAGATTTAAAGCGGCTGAAAGACAGTCTGGAAGTCCTGAGAGAGGAGACAGATGCGGAAGAAAGAGTTCTTTTGGATCGAGCATTTCATAGAATTATTTCTTCTATGACTAGGAATCCGTTTCTTGAGCGGGAGATGAATAATTATCAGGATTTGAGTATTCGTCTTCTGTTTTTAAACCGGATTAATTTATCTTCGATTGATGATATGGATATTGGACATCATGAGGAAATTTATCGTTGTCTTCAGGAGAGAGATGTAGATAAATTGATATCGGTTCAGAAAGCGCATGTTCAGGCATTTAAAGAAAAATTTATCCGCTGAGAGCGGGAACTTCCCTTCGCTGAAAGGCGAAGGGAAATATAAGCCACATAAGATATATTTGAAGTATATTACTAACTCGGACTTTAAGTTGAAAGGAGACCAGCTATGAAAAAAATTGCTTTTATTGGAAGTGGAACTATGGGTACAGCTCTTGCAACGGCAGCCTGCAAGGGAATTGATCCATCGGAAGTTGTGATTACAGATGTGGTTACAGAAAAAGGACAGAAATTAGCGGATGAGCTGGGATGCAACTTTGTTGAGACCAATGGAGAAGCGATCAAGGCAGCTCATTATGTTGTGTTCTGTGTAAAACCGCAGTTTTTAAAGAGTGTTCTGGAAGAGGTGAAACCGGTCTTTGCGGCATGTGCAGAAGAAGGGCAGGAAAAAATTATCGTTTCGATTGTAGCGGGTGTTGAGGTTTCAACCTATATGAAAGAATTAGAGTTAGAAGGAAAGAATGTTCCGGTTATCCGTATTCTCCCGAATACAGCCTGCTTGATTGGAAAAGGTTTTATCCTGATCGAACAGGGCGACAGCTACACGAAGGAACAGGAGGACGAATTCCGGTATATTCTACGTGAAGCCGGTGGATTTGACAGCCTTCCGGCCTCCCAGTTTGTGGCAGGCACGGTATTAACATCTACATCCCCGGCGTTTATCGCAATGTTTGCTAATTCTCTGGCAGACGGCGGCGTTTACAATGGTCTTCTACGTTATCAGGCAAGAAGATATGCACTGGAAGGAATCCTTGGAACCGTGCAGCTGTTTTTACAGAGCGAAAAGCATCTTGAGAATTTAAAAGATGATGTGTGTTCTCCGGCTGGTCCGGCGATGATCGGTGTGAAGACACTGGAAGACCGTGGATTCCGCAGCAGCGTGATCAATGCGGTTGTCGATGCTTATAAACGATTTGATGAAATTGGAAAATTAAAATAATCGTTGCATCATCCTGAAAAAGCCCCCCTTTATATTTTTATACCACCTTAACAGCCGGTCGGTTTCCCTGATGAAGAGAAGCCGACCGGTTTCCCATTAACTGCTTGGGATATCTGGTTTTGATAAGTGCTGTTTCCGGTACTGTGCCGGTGTGCAGCCAATGATCCGTTTGAATGTGGCGATGTAATTGCTGACCTGGTTGTATCCGACTAGTCCGGCAATCTGTGAGATGGGCAGATCGCGGTGAAGGAGGGAAACACTGGTCTGGATGCGGTAATTAGTTAAATATCCATAGGGAGTTGTGTGAAGAATATTTTGAAAAATCCGGCAGCATTCTCCGACACTGATATTGGCGGATGAAGCCAAATCTGAGAGCTGTAAATCATCTGCGTAATGTGCATAGATGAACAGGAGAATGGATTGCAGGCGCTGCTGGCGCAGGAGGTTAATAGAGGTAGAACTCCCACTGCTGTGAAAATTGGAAATCAGCAGATTCCACATTGAGGCAATCTTAATGCAGATAGAATATTCATTGCCTTTAACCTGATTGGAAAGAAATAAATCGGTTATTTTTTTGTGCAGTCCGCTCAACTCTTTCTGCCATTCGGATTCCGGGTGAATAGAGAAAGCGGAGAATTTCCCACCGGCGGTATAGGGCAGGACGTAGTTCTGATCCATGCGGCTTCCAGGAAAAAAGGCAAGAAGGCGGTAAGGAAAATTGAGGCTCGCATAGGAGCCGTCTTCCGACATCTGTGTGACGGCATGAATCAGGGAGGTGTTGACGAAAATCAGATCTCCAGCCTGTCCGGGCAGAGAAAGATTATCTACCTGCATTGTCAATGTTCCGCTTAGTACGAGGGTAAACTGCAGCTCATCATGCCAGTGGAAGTCGCGCAGCCAGCGTCCCGGCGGCTGCATGGAATGAATATCAGAATAGTAGACATTGACCGGAAAATCTTGATCTTGATAGTGGTTGATTTCCTGTAACTGGGAAGTAGATTTCAAAGGATCCCTTCTTTCTATAAAAATTCAATATGTTAAGATTTTGGTATTTTTAGTTATTGATATTGTACCATTTCCACATAAGAATTGCTATACTTTTAAACGAAAAGAGATTTATAGCAGGTGCTAAAAAAATAAATCCCACAGAATGGGAATGTGAGTAAAAAATAGGAGGAAATCAGATGGCAGCAATCGAAAGAAAACCATACATGGATCGGATTGACCGATTAAAACAGAGAGTATTAAAGACCAAGCCAGAGATGGATCTGGAAAATGCAATTATCCTGACAAAGGGCTTCCAGGAATCAGAGGGACAGCCGCTGTGCATCCGGAAAGCATATGCATTTAAGAAACAGTGCCTGGAGAAAACTGTAAAAATCTGGGGGGATGAGCTGATTGTCGGCAATGCCGGAAGCAAGCAGCGCGGCGGTATTTTAAGTGTCGATACCTGCTGGTCGGTTCTGGATGAGGAGCTGGATACCATCAGTACCCGTCCATATGACCCATTCTATCTGCGCCCAGAGGATCGGAAGGCATTTGAGGAGATCATCCGCCCGTACTGGAAGGGACGTTCCACGTATGAGCAGTGGCTGGTACAATGCCCAGATTTTGCGGCAACCTTACGTGACTGCGGTGCTCTTTACATCAACCGTAAATCGGTTCGTGGCTGGGGCGAGACGACTGCGGGTTATTCCAGAGTCATTAAAGAAGGCATGGAGGGAATCAAGGCGCATATCCATAAAGTGCTTGATACACTTGATATTACCCGTCCGGGTGACTATGAGAAGATTGAATACCTGAAAGCGATGGAGCTGGCAGCTGACGGTATCTCCGCATTGGGACACCGCTATGCGGCAGAGGCGAGAAAGCTGGCAGAGGCAGAGCCGGATGAGAAGCGCAGAAAAGAACTGTTACAGATTGCCAAGACCTGCGATCAGGTTCCGGAAAAACCGGCGCGTACCTTCCGCGAGGCGATTCAGTCGATGTATATTTACCAGACCTGTATTTTCATGGAGCAGAATGCAGCAAGCTACAACCCGGGACGTATGGATCAGTATCTTTACCCATTTTATAAGGCAGATATCGAGGCTGGCCGTTTGACAGAGGAAGAGGCGCAGGAACTTTTGGACTGCTTATGGGTTAAATTCTCTGAGCAGTGCCTGTTCCAGGATCAGGTAACCGCACAGTTTTCCGCCGGTTACCCAATGTTCCAGAACGTATGCTGCGGCGGTGTGGATGAGCGCGGCATGGACGCAGTCAATGACGTGTCGTACCTGATTTTGCAGGCAACCGCAGAAGTACAGTTATATCAGCCGTCCCTGTCTGTCCGCTACAATATGGCGAAGAATCCGAGCAGCTTTTTAAAGAAGATTGCAGAGGTTATCAAGCTTGGAACCGGTTTCCCGGCATTCCACAACGATGAAGTTGGTATCGAGATGCTCCTGAACAAGGGAATCCCGTTAAAAGAAGCATATAACTGGAATCCATGCGGCTGTGTAGAGACGAACCTGGAAGGAAAACAGAGATGCTACACCGCATATGCAGACTTCAACTTAGGTTCTGCGGTTGAATTTGCCCTGTTAAACGGTAAGAGCCGTAAATATGGCATTCAGGCATCTGAGGCGACCGGCGATCCGACTGCCTTTAATACCTACGAAGAGTTTGAAGAGGCAGTCAAAGAGCAGATCCGCTATGAACTTCGCGGAACCGTGGCTTCCAGCCATGTATGCGATGACATTGGCTTCCAGAGGGTCGTTCCGGCACTTTCCCTTTCCTTCTATGAGTGCGTAGAGAATGCGAAAGATTACGCATGGGGCGGTGCGAAATATAACCTTGGAAATGGTATTGATGCGATCGGCGTAGCAGACCTGATCAACAGCCTGATTGCAGTAAAGAAACTTGTATTTGATGAGAAAAAAGTAACGATGCAGCGTCTTCTGGATGCACTGGATGCAAACTTTGTGGGTTATGAGGATGTCAAGAAGATGTGTGATGAAGCTCCAAAGTACGGCAATGATGACGACGAAGTAAACGAGCTGACCGGTGATATGTTCTGTTTTATCGCGGACTATATCGAGTCGTTCCACAGCAAATTCGGCAAGATGACGCCAGGTATTCTTCCGGTATCTGGAAATACTCCGTTTGGTCTGGAGGTCGGTGCACTTCCGTCCGGACGCTTGGCTTGGAAACCGTTAGCAGACGGCGTATCTCCGAACCAGGGAACCGATACCGAGGGCATGGGCGCTGTATTGAAATCCATTTCCCACATTCCGCATGGCCGTTTCAATCAGGGAACCCTGCTGAATGTAAAGATGGATACGGTATTCCGCGACAGCCCGAACTCGACAAAAGAACTGATGAACTACCTGCGGAGTCTCTGCTCCCTGGGCGTATTCCACACACAGTTCAATGTCATCGATACGGAGACCTTAAAAGAAGCACAGAAGCATCCGGAGGATTACAACGGACTGCTGGTACGTGTAGCTGGTTATACAGCATATTTTACAGAGCTTGGAAAAGAAGTACAGGACGATATCATTTCCAGAACTTCACATTCCAATATCTGCTAGGAAAAAGAGTGAAATCTGCCGTGTTTCATAAAAAATGCGGCAAATCAGCTACTGTGCATCATGCGCGGTGGCGGGCAGCAGGCAAGGTGTACTTGACAGGAGGAACAGCGTATGGAATTAAAAGCAAATATTCTTCGGATTGAGCGGTTATCCCTCTCCGATGGGAAGGGAATGCGGACGGTTGTATTTTTTAAGGGCTGTCCCCTGCGCTGTGCCTGGTGTTCGACACCGGAGTCGCAGTCGGGGCAGCGGGAAGTCTACTATATGAAAGAGCGCTGCACCGGATGCGGCGCCTGCATCCAGGTCTGTCCGGAACAGGCACTTCGCCGGAGCGAAAAAACGGGAGAGATCGTGAGGGATCACAGCCGCTGTAAACAGTGCTTTCAATGTGTGGATGCCTGCAATTACCGGGCACAGCAGATCTATGGCAAGGAGATGACCGTAAAAGAAGTAATGCGCGAGATCCAGAAGGATGAGATGTTTTTCTTCTATTCTGGTGGTGGAGTGACACTTTCAGGAGGTGATCTGTTCTGTCAGACGGATTTTGCGGAAGCACTGCTGGAGGCCTGTGATGACGCCTGCATCAATGCGGCGGCAGAGTTAGATATGTTTACTTCGTTTGAAAATGTGAAACGGATCGTGCCGCATCTGCAGATGTTTTATGTGGATGTGAAAACGATGGATCCGGAAAAGCATAAAAAATGGACGGGGCAGGATAATGCCTGTATTCTGGAAAATATCCGCAAAGCCGATGCGATCTGCGCGCCGCATTCGATTCATGTCCGTGTGCCGCTGGTAGAAGGAGTCAATGATGATGTGGAAAATATTCGGAAAACGGCGCAGTTATGCCAGGAACTTAAAAATTGTCAGGAATTGGAATTTCTGCCATATCATAGACTGGGGCTTCATGCATACCGGCAGCTGGGAAGAAACTATCAATTAGAAGAACATGCGTCGATGAGCCGTTGGGATGTGTATCAGAAAATGGGATTTCTGTGCGAAACGGATTGGATGTTTGATATAGCGATATCAGGATTGGAGGTGTATAAAGCTGGAATAGGAAAAACGGGAGTAACAGAGGAGGTGTTAAAAGCGTAAAATACGATAAAAATTAGTATTGGATAAAAATGGATAATGGGAAAATGCGTACCGTGTAAGATAAGGTTGGTTGGTGAAAAATAGTCTTGCACGGTACGTTTATTTCTATGAATTTTCTATGAATTTCAATTTTCCTCTGGACAAACAAGATAAGTTAGTGTATACTAACTTCATCAGCAGTTAGACAGAACTAACTTTCGGAGGATAAAATATGAGTGTTGTAATTGTAGGTGGTCATGACCGCATGGTCAGCCAGTACGTGAAAATCTGCAAATCATTTAACTGTAAGGCAAAGGTATTTACACAGATGACGGCGGATTTCGGCAAACAGATCGGAGCGCCGGATCTGCTCGTACTCTTTACAAGCACCGTTTCCCATAAAATGATTCGGACGGCGGTTGATGGTGCAAAGGGAAGCCGGACAGAAGTTGTCCGTTGCCACACCAGCAGCAAAACCGCGTTGGAAGAAATTTTGCAGGAACACTGTGCAGCTTGCTAGGTATTAGACGAAAAATATGAAAATACAGATTGTATAGGGGTCTCCGCCGATTCCTGGAAACGATAGATTGATTTCGATATGGTTTGAAATATTCTTCCAAATATGGTATTCTAGTATATAGTATTATGGTAACTGGTCGGTGGCTTGGGCAGACTATTCTGCGGGAGACAGGAAGGCACGAAGCAGACCGGTTATGTGTTAGAAGTTTGGAGGGAATCACTTTGAAAATACAGCAGTCAGCAGAGGATTATCTGGAAACGATTCTTATGTTAAGCTATCGCAAGCCGATGATCCGTTCGATCGATGTAGTCAATGAGCTGGGGTATTCAAAACCAAGCGTCAGCGTTGCGATGAAGAATCTTCGTGAAAACGGTTATATTTCGATGGATCATGAGGGATATATCACTCTGGAGCCGTCGGGACGGAAGATCGCGGAGATGATTTATGAGCGTCATACATTGTTGACAAAGCTTTTGGTAGCGTTGGATGTGCCGAGAGAGGTGGCAATGGAAGATGCCTGCCGCATTGAACATGTGATCAGCCCGCAGAGTTTTGAGGCAATCAAAGAATTTGCAGCCGCGCATCTGGCAAAGATCGAGAAAGCAAATCGGACAGATGAGCCGGAAAAATAGATGGCTGTTTAAGATTCGGACAGTTATATTCTCATCATAAATTTATAATTGCAGAGGACACGGAAGAGAGACCGCACGCGTGAACGTGGCGGTCTCTTTTTTCATAGGAAATTACGTCCTATGAAAAAAACGCTCCGCGGGATGTGCACTCGCGTGAAGAGGTTTTTCTCAAATAAAAGCGATCAGGCGTTGAGCATCTGCACTGAAAAATCATTAAAAGTACCCAGAACCGCCAGTGTGTAGCTGTAACCGCTGCGAACCCGGATATTCGTGTTGACGATGGCGAAGCCCGGATTGGTCCGGCGGTAGACGGTCAGCTGGTAGATGCCGGGGATGATGTGCATGTAGCGCGTATAATTCATGTAATCCAGATCGGATACGACCAGACGTCCGTTCAGGTAGATATCGATCGGTTCGCGGATGGAGGCGGCATTGTAGAAACGCAGGTGCGCGATCTCCGATGAGGTGGAAAAGAACGGCGAGAGAATGCCCCAGGTCCAGAGCGCGCCATTTGGAGATGGCTTCCAGTTGGAACCACCGCAGTTTATGCAGCCACCGGTGTTCGGGCGGTCATAATTATTGGACGGCAGGCTGGGCATCACATCCCCGAATGGTCCGAAGCCCGGAGATACCTGAAGATCATTGGATGAGCTGTCCGGATATGTTAAGATAACAGGAGGCTGAGAACTAAATCCAGACTGTGCCGTATCACTGGTTCCAGCTGCTGCCGCATCCGTCTCCGGTGCCGCCGCCGGAGTCGTGTCAGCATCCTCCTCAGGCACTGCTGCTGCATCGTAGTTGTATGTTTCCATAAAAAGATACCCCTTTTCATATTGGCTATATTGCAGTATATGAAGAAGAAAAAAGGGGAGTTACTATTTGCAGGCAGGAATTTTCTGGACTGAAAATCCTGTTCGATCCTGTAGAAAAGTGTATTTTGCCGATCTGGAATGCGGAGCATCGGCAAAAATCAGTTATAGTTTACATGATTTGGTGAAAGGTCAAGAATGAAGAAAATAAAAAAAGAGACTCGAATCTCGAATCTCTTTCCAGTGACCTGTCCGGGAATCGAACCCGGGTTTACGCCGTGAGAGGGCGTCGTCTTGAC
>OMGU01000480.1_pt1 | contig 43430 bp, 30 predicted proteins | sample 1646121 | NCBI WGS metagenome assembly OMGU01 (sample SAMN05578581, study PRJEB25193) | human gut metagenome | biome: Human Microbiome; feature: human-associated habitat; material: feces | host: Homo sapiens | place: USA:Birmingham
AATGCGAAGCCACGGCAAATTCCGTTACTGGGCACGTATGCGTGAACAGTAACAAGAAAATGGCACTTAGGATGGCAGTGCTGTCGCTTATGGGGGTGCTGCTCTTGAGCGGCTGTGGAAATACGGAAAAGAGTGCGGTGGCGGCAGCGTCGTCTACATCTGCCAGTGAGACATCCAATGAGGCAGGGAAAGGTTCGAAAGTGTCCCAGCCGGCAGAAAACATGGATGCACAGGTGGCGGAGGCATCACTTCCACAGCCGGGTGAGGCGATCAGTGCGTCCCTGACCTGGAAATCGCGGATGGAGCTTGCCTATGCGACCCAGTTTGCGGTCGATACCTATGAGGATGCGGACGGGATGCAGTACGAAGCAGTTTCGGTTGCGGATGGAAGCCGTTTTCTTCTGATTCCAGAGGGCGGAAAGGTGCCGGAAGATCTTCCAGATTCGATCCAGGTGCTTAAGCGCCCGGTCAAACAGATTTATCTGGTAGCGACCGCGACCATGGATATGTTCCGGATGCTGGGAGCGCTCCCGGATATCCGGTTTTCGGGAACCGATGCGTCGGGCTGGTACATCCCGGAGGCAAAGGAGGCGATGGAGAATGGGTCAATTCTCTACGCAGGCAAGTACAGCGAACCGGATTATGAGCGGATCGTCTCGGAGGGCTGCGGTCTGGCAATAGAAAATACGATGATTCTCCATTCGCCGGAGGTAAAAGAAAAGCTGGAAAGCTTCGGAATCCCGGTGCTTGTGGATCATTCCAGCTACGAAGCACATCCGCTGGGGCGGACGGAATGGATCCGCCTGTATGGAGTGCTGACCGGAAAAGAAAAAGAGGCGGAAGCGGCATTTGCAAAGCAGGAAGCGGCGTTGCAGCGTGTTACAGAAGAAGGTTCGGATGCGGAGAACGCAGGCGGGAGCGTAAAAACAGAACAGACGGCGCAGGCGGAAAAGCCGTCGGCGGCATTTTTCTATATTACGAACCAGGGCAGTGTGAACGTGCGCCGTTCCTCTGATTATATACCGAAAATGATAGAATTAGCGGGCGGCAGATACATATTCGGGCATCTGGGGGATGACGGAAAGCGGTCTTCGACCGTCAATATGCAGATGGAAGAATTTTATGCAGCCGCGAAAGAATCCGATTATCTGATTTATAACAGTACAATCGACGGGGAGATTCACTCAATTTCGGAGCTTTTGGCAAAAGCGCCGGTTCTCAAGGATTTCAAGGCGGTACAGGCGGGAAATGTCTGGTGCACGACGAAGAATCTCTATCAGGAATCCATGTCGGTTGGAGCAATGCTGGAAGATATCCATGCGATTTTCAGCGGAAGCCAGGAAGATGGGACATATCTGTATAAATTGCAGTCGTGAGGAAGGAAAGTGTAATAAAGATAGATAGGAGAAACGATGCGTTCAGTATCAGAAGCAAACAGACAAAAACAGGAAAAAAAACAAAGAAACCTGGCGCAGGCAGGCAGACAGGTGCGGATCGCAGGCGCATTTCTGCTTCTGATTATGCTGCTGCTCCTGTCGCTTATCTGGAGTATCTGTTCAGGCAGTGTATCGGTTCCGATCATGGAATTTTTACAGGAACTGCGGGAGCCTAAGCTGCGTGGAATGGCGTGGACGATCATCTGGGAGATCCGTCTGCCGCGCGCGCTGGCGGCGCTGATCCTTGGCGGGGCGCTGGCACTGTCAGGGTATCTGTTACAGACCTTTTTCCACAATCCGATCGCGGGTCCCTTTGTGCTGGGAATTTCTTCCGGTTCAAAACTTTTGGTGGCACTTGTGATGGTCGGATTTCTGGAATGGAATATTACGATCAATTCGGGGATGCTGGTGGCAGCGGCATTTGCCGGAGCGCTTCTCTCTATGCTGTTTGTGCTCCTGGTCGCGCGGAAAATGGAACAGATGGCAATGCTGATCGTCGGGGGCGTGATGATCGGCTATATTTGCTCGGCAATCACGGATTTTGTTGTGACCTTCGCCAGCGATGCGGATATTGTCAACCTGCATAACTGGTCGCGCGGAAGTTTTTCTGGTATGACCTGGGAAAATGTGGCAGTCATGGCGGGCGTGACCTTTGTCTCAGCGGCAGCGGTGTTTCTGTTATCCAAACCGATCGGCGCATACCAGATGGGGGAGACGTATGCGAAAAGTATGGGAGTCAATGTCGCACATCTGCGTTTCTTTATGGTGATTTTGTCCAGCATCTTATCTGGCTGCGTAGCGGCATTTGCCGGTCCGGTTTCCTTTGTTGGAATCGCGGTTCCGCATCTGATCCGCTGGCTGTTTGCCGATACAAGACCGCTGGTGCTGATTCCGGGCTGTTTCCTGGGCGGAAGCGTGTTCTGCCTGTTCAGCGACTGGCTGGCGCGGACGGTCTTTGCCCCGACGGAATTGAGCATCAGCACGGTAACAGCTGTCTTTGGTGCGCCGGTCGTGATTTTTGTGATGATGCGGAAACATCGAAAGAGCACCTGAAGTATAGAGCAGCAGAGGAGAAAATACCATGAATCCAGAAACTGAGGAGAAGATCTACTTTTATACAGAGGACTTACAGGTTGGATACGGTGGAAAACAGATCTTAAATCCAGTCCGGATCGGGATAAAGAAGGGTGAGATCCTGACTTTAGTCGGACCGAATGGAGCCGGAAAGTCGACCATTTTAAAGAGTGTCGCCGCGCAGCTTCCCCCTCTGGGAGGCGCGGTTTACCTGGACGGCGCGGACCTTCTGGGAATGAAGGGAACGGAGCGCGCACGGCGGATGGCGGTCATGTTTACGGAAAAGGTCCATGCAGAGTGGATGACCTGCCGGGATGTTGTGGCAGCCGGGCGTTATCCGTACACGGGGCGGTTTGGTGTCCTCTCGGAGGAGGACTGGAAGGCAGTTGATGAGGCGATGGAGGCAGTGCAGGTATCAGAGCTTCGGGAGCGGGACTTCCAGACGCTCAGCGACGGTCAGCGGCAGCGGGTGATGCTGGCGCGGGCGCTCTGTCAGGAGCCGGAACTGCTGCTTCTCGATGAGCCGACTTCCTATCTGGATATCCGTTATAAGCTGGAATTTATGTCGGTCTTGCAGGAGCTGGCGCGCCGCAAGAAGGTGGCAGTCATTTTATCCATTCATGAACTTGATCTGGCGGAGCGCGTCTCTGACTGGGTGCTGTGTGTCAGCCCGGGGCAGGAAAGTCAGTTTGGACGCCCGGAAGAGATGCTGACTCCGGAACATCTTTCCGAGCTTTTCCAGGTCGAGGAAGGGCGCTTCCGTCAGACAGGCGGCAGTATGGAGCTTCCACGTCCGGAGGGGGCACCAGAGGTGTTTGTGCTGGCAGGAGGAGGAAGCGGGCGCGCTGTCTTCTGGCAGCTTCAGAGAGCTGGAACCACGTTTGCGGCAGGGATCGTATCGGAAGCCGACTTAGATTATCCGGCGGCTTGTACATTGGCGTCCAGATTGATTGCAGTCCCCGCATTTGAAGAAATATCAGAGGAAAAGGAACAAGAAGCCAGAGAATGTCTAGATGCGTGCCAGTGCGTGATTGCGTGCCGCAGGCAGTATGGGGGCTGGGCGGCGGCGAACGACCGGCTGCTGGCGTATGCCAGGGAAAAAGGAAAAAAGATTGAATATCACAACCTTCCGCTTCATAAAATGCAGTAAATCAAAGCATTTTGCCGCGTGGCTGCGTGCAGGGGAGCGGGAGGTTTTTTATTTGATGAAAAGTAAGAAAAGCAGGAAAAAATGGCTTCTAAGCCTTATGGCTGTGATGGGAATCTTTCTGGCGGGGGTCTATGCGGTTGCATGCGGCGGTGAAAAACAGGCAGAAAAATTGCGGGATCTGGAATTTGCCGTCATAGGTCCCGATGAGACGCCGCAGGAGCTGGCGCAGATCATAGAAGAAAAGAAGAACGATTCCTTCCGCCTGACTTACACAAGCGGAAATGACCTCTACATAGCTGCCGGGTACGGCAAGCAGGAGACCGGCGGTTACAGCATTACGGTTCCGGAGTTGTACCTGACGGACAATTCGATCATCGTCAAGACCGAGTTAAAAGGACCGGAGAGAAGCGAGCCGACCGGGGAAGAGCCGTCGTATCCGTATATTGTGTTGCGGACGGAACTGCTGGAGGAACCAGTGGTATTCCAGTAGTTTCCTATGAAACAAAAAAACAGGAACCGGCGAGAGTATCATCCGGTTCCTGTCTTTATGCAGTTTCTGCAGAACGATTTCCGCAGGATTTCCTATATGAGTATAAGACTGGTTTCCTGATTACAGGGAAAGAGCCTCTTTTACCTTGGAAATGATGTGAAGTCCGATGTCTCTGGAAGCATCTACGGACTGAGCACCGATGTGCGGGGAAACGATGAAGTTGTCGCACTCGAACAGCGGGCTTGCGAATGTATCATCACCTGTCAGACCGCTGCCAGCCAGCTCATTCTCCATAACGTCTGCTGCGTAGCCGCCGATCTTGCCAGCTTTCAGAGCCTCGTACATGTCTTTCTCGTTTACGATACCACCACGGCTCATGTTCAGAACAACTGCGTCATCCTTCATCTCAGCGATGGACTTAGCGTTGAACAGATCCTTTGTCTCTGGTGTCAGCGGTACGTGGATAGATACGAAATCAGCTACCTTTAACATCTCGTCTACGGACATGCCAGTTGCATGCTCTTTCTCGAAATCTTCCGGTTTCAGGAATGGATCGTAAGCAACGACAGTCATACCAAATGCACGACCAAGTTCGCCGACTCTCTTACCGATACGACCGAAGCCCATAACACCCAGAGTCTTGCCGCGAAGCTCACGACCTTCGAATTTATATTTGTTCCACTCGTGTTTTACTTTTACATCGTAGTTAGCTGTGAAAGTACCACGGGAGATATCTAACATCTTGGAAATGGTCAGCTCTGCAACTGCGTTAGCGTTTAAGCCCGGTGCGTTGAAGATCTGGATTCCTTTGGATTTTGCATAGTCCATATCAATGTGGTTCAGACCAACGGAGCAAACGCCGATAACCTTCAGGTTCTTAGCAGCGTCGATGATCTCCTGATCGATCTTCGGATCTACACGCATGATCAGAACGTCTACGTCACCGATTTCAGCTAATAACTGATCCTTGGTGGACGGCAGATTCTCTGCAGTTTTAACTTCCATGTATTTGCTGAGTTCTTCAGCAATACCAGCGTATACTTTGTCAATGATAAGACACTTCATAGTTTAATTTCCTCCGCTCTTATTTTGTAAAATGTACCTATATGCAAGTATACCTAAAATCTGCTGTCCAGTCAAGTCATTTTGCCGTACCAAAAAGAAACTCGTATTCGATTTTTTGTATAACACTTATAAGTAAATGCTGGATAAAAAGGTGTTTTTGTAGAAAATTCCGCGAGAGCGATTTATAAATTGTATTTTGAGATAGGGCAGACTATAATAAAGGTACGATGCAGTTCAAAGTCCGGTTCCGGACGGCATTCGATGATTCTGCCCGTAAAGAGGGCATCTGTGATTCACAGAAATATCCGGGTATTTATGAAATTTCATAATGCATTTTTTGTTTCAGGGGAAACTGCGTCCTATGAAGCAAAAAAGCAGTCATATGATTTCGTGGTGCTGAATATAAGTATCATATCGGCATTTAGAAAACATGGCATCTTATATCTTGAATGATATTTGTGTGTGATGCGGTATTTTATGCTGATTTAAACTCAGGACAGAAAATTTCAGGTTACTGTTCATTTAATGCGAAGCCACGGCAAATTCCGTTACTGGGCACGTATGCGTGAACAATAACAATCTTAGAAAGGATGGAGAAGGTTGAGAGAGGAGTACGGAAATTTAGAACGTGCTTACGAAAGAATGCGGTTCGGCTGGCAGGAGACATTTGCCGGGGAATGGCAGAAGGGGAGAATGTATGGGGAAAAGAGAAGGCAGAAGATATGGCTGGAGGCTGGCAGTGCTGACATTTGTGCTGCTGTGCCTGCAGGGCACCGGCGGACAGGCTTACGCACAGGAAGATAAGGCGGGAGAACGGCGGATCCGTTATTCTTCTTCCTATTTGAAAGAGGCTGAGATACCAGAAGCGCCGGAAGAATATCTGGAAGAGGGGGAAATTACCTATCGGCTTGTGGGGACAGAGATAGAGGCGGTGCCGGTGCGCGGCAGAACGCGGGAGGTTTCGGGGGAGATGGTCTATCCATCCGTGACGCGGGAACAGGAGATCCCGGCGAGAGCGCCGATGGAGGTGGAGGATCGGGAGAGCCGGAAGACGGTATCGGTTATGCTGGATCTGAAAAGAACCTCTTATGAGAACGAACACTGGCAGGATGGATTTGAGATTTCGGTCGTATTTCACGAATACGGGGCGGACACATACCGGCTGGGTGGAACTGTCGTGATGCATGATGAAAAAGTGCCGCCGTTGGAGGCGTGCAGGGAAGAACTGCTTGCAAGTGCAGGGCTATCGGAGGATGAGGTGCAGATTGAGTCGGCAAGCTGGGAGGGAGATGCTTATCAGGATGAGGCTGGCATCTGGTGCCGCAATGCGGCGGTACAGGCAAAACGCCGCGTATGGGACTGCCGGGCAGTGTACGGGGGAACGGTCAGACTTCCGGCATATGAGCGTTACCGGAGGCGGATGGAGTATGAAAAAGCGGAACCGGATGTGGAAGAGATGACAGAAATAGAAGCGGATCCGGGAACTCTGGTGGAAACAGAGACTGCGCCGGTGGAAAACCTCCCGCTTCCGTTCTGGAGACGGTGGATTCACTACGGACTGACGATCAGTGTAAGTCTGCTGCTGCTTTTACTGGCATGGCTTGGATTTCGGCAGCTGCGGCGGATGGCGCGTGAAAAAAACGAACGGTAGGTTATGTGGGCGCAGTTGATAAAAGGAAAAAAGTGCCGTATACTAGAAAACTGGTAAGCTGGCGGTTATGGTTCGTGTAAAAAAAATTTTGAAATCAGAGGCACGATGGGAGGATATGCCGGCAGCCAGAATCGGGGATCAGACCAGAAAGAAGAGGAAAAACGGCGTGACAAGAGATGTTGTATTTAAAATGGAACGTCCGGGACTGGTAGAAGTCGGACAGACAGTAGAGGTGACGGAGTCGGTGACGCCGTTTAATGTCAATTATATGATTGAACCGGCGGTGGCGATGTCGGGGCTTTTTAAGCTGAATGACCGGATTCCCGCCGATCACGGCGTGGTAAAGGCGATCGAGGAAAATGACCGCGGTTACTATGTGACAGTTACGTTTGAGTATGAATAAAAGGACAGAAAGGGAAAAAGATGGCAGGAAAAATACCGAACGATCCGATTATGTGCCTGAGCTTTGTGAACACACAGCTCAGAGATTTTTACCCGGATTTAGATGAATTATGCAGTGCGTTTGATACAGAACGGTCGGAGCTTGAGAAGAAGCTGCAGGCGGTGGGATATACCTATGACAGAGAAAAGAACCAGTTCCGCTAGGGCACGGTCAGGCTTTACGCTGGCAGAGCTGCTGATTGTGACCGGGATTGTGTCGATTCTCGTTGCAGTTTCGATCCCGATCATGTCCGGACAGGTACAGAAAGCGAAGGAAGTGCGGGCGAAAGCCGAGGCGAGGATTCTATGCATGGCGCTCTGGATGTATCTGCATGATTTGGATGAGCAGGACATTCATCCGGAAAGCTGGGAGCTGATGATGGATCTGGGTGGTTCTTTCCGGGATCGGGGAGAAAATCCGCTGGAAAACTATCTGGATGGAGAGATTTCTGAGGATGTGTCTATCTACAGCGTGTATTACAGCGATACACTGGAAAGCTATGGGGGAATCTTGTGCGAGATAGGTGGAATCGAGGTGGAAGCGCTGACCAGCGGAAAGACGGAGATTGTGAATCCATAGATAATAGAGAGAGGCAGGATGTCTTACAAGGAAAGTCTTGTAAAACCCTGCTTCTTTCTATATAATGAGACAGTAAAGCAGTCTGTCTGGAAATGAAAATAGCAGGATAAAAACCAGACGGTTTCGGACAGATACAAGAGAAAAGAGAGGTATCAGTATGTTTCGCGCGATAAAGATAGTAGGAACGATCGTCAGCTTCCTTGTTGGTTCCATCGGCACATTGCACCGTATGGATAAACAGGGACAGGTAGATCCGGTCGCAGTGGAGGAAGAAAGCACCCAGATGGTGCGTAATATTTTTGAAAAACTGCTCAAAATGGCAGGTGTGACGGTAGAGGTGCGCGGATATGAAAATATTCCGCAGGATCGCCCGGTGCTCTATGTGGGAAACCACCGGAGCTATTTTGATATCCTGGTCGGCTATACGACGGTTCCGGGACTGATGGGATTTGTGGCAAAGAAAGAGATGGAGAAGATTCCGCTCTTGTCAAAATGGATGCTCAATGTCAACTGTCTGTTTTTAGATCGGAATAATATAAAAGAAGGTTTAAAAACGATTCTGGCGGGGATCGAGAAGGTGCGCCGCGGCGTTTCTGTCTGGATTTTTCCGGAGGGAACCCGCAATAAAAATGAACAGCTTTCCGATCTGCTTCCATTTAAAGAGGGAAGCTTAAAGATTGCAGAGAAATCTGGCTGTCCGGTTGTTCCGGTGGCGATCAAGGGAACAGCGGAGGTCTTTGAGAAGCATATTCCGCTTATTTGTCCGAGCCATGTCGTGATTGAGTTTGGCGAGCCGTTCATCGTGAAAGAGCTGGATCCGGAGAACCGGAAGTTTGTCGGCGCATATACGAGAGAAAAGATCGCAAGGATGCTTTCAGAGATGGAAAAGGAGAACAACTAAGAGATGGATTTGCTGGAGATAAGAGGGCGTCTGGATCAGATTGACACCCAGATAGAAAAGTTATTTGAGGAGAGAATGCGCCTTTGCAGCGAGGTGGCAGAGTATAAGATCGCGACCGGAAAGGCGGTTTACGATGCCGAGCGTGAGAAACAGAAGATCGAGTCAGTTCAGGCGATGGCAGAGGGCGAGTTCAACAAGCAGGCGGTTGCCGAGCTGTTTTTGCAGATGATGACGCTGAGCCGCCGGTATCAGTATCAGACGATCGCAGGGCGCGTCGGCGGTCCGGATCTGGGCTTCCATAAGGTGGAGAAGCTTGAAACAGCCGGAAAACGCGTGGTGTTCCAGGGATTAGAGGGCGCTTACGGTCATGCGGCGGCGCTGCAGTTCTTTGGAAAAGACGCGGATATCCATCATGTACGCCGGTTCGAGGATATGATGGTGGAGATTCAGGAGGGAAAAGCTGATTTTGCGGTGCTTCCGATTGAAAATTCTTCCGCCGGTGCCGTGACGGACAACTATGATCTGCTTTTAAAATACGACAATGTGATTGTGGCGGAGACATTTCTGCCGGTACACCACTATCTGCTTGGCACACCGGATGCGGAACTTTCCGATGTGAAGCGTGTTTATGCACATCCGCAGGCGCTGATGCAGAGCAGTGATTTCTTAAACCAGCACGACTGGCAGCAGCTAAGCATGGAAAATAATGCTGTGGCGGCACAGAAGGTACGCGATGAGAAGGATCCGTCACAGGCGGCAGTCGCAGGTGAGGTAGCAGGAGAGATTTACGGACTCAAAAAGCTGGCAGGTCCGATCAACAACTGTCCGGACAACACGACCCGTTTCCTGATTCTGGCGAAGGATCGCGTCTATCAGGCGGGCGCAGAGAAAATCAGCCTCTGCTTCGAGCTGCCGCACCGCAGCGGTACGCTGTACAGCATGCTCGGCAATTTTATTTTCAATGATGTCAATATGCGGATGATCGAGTCCCGCCCGATCCCGGAGGAGAGTTGGCAGTACCGCTTCTTCGTGGACATCGAGGGAAACCTGGAGGATGCTGGTGTGCAGAATGCACTGTACGGAATCATGCGCGAAGCGAAAAATGTAAAAATATTAGGAAATTACTAGACTCTTTAGCTTAGGACAAGATGAAATGGGTTACTGTCCGCGGGCAGGCATTTTAGGAACCGAAAGTGCCGCAAAAGAATGTGATGGTAACCGGAAAGGCAAAATGATGGAAGAAAGAAGAAAAAATACGATGATTTTATACCGCAACCTGCGGTATCAGCAGTTATTTGACGATATGTGCAGCCTCTTAAAACCAGAGGAAGGCGGGGCACGCCCGGATGCGTATGCATGCGCGAGCCAGCTCATCGATCTGGCAGTGACCTATGGATTCCGCGGAAACCTGTGGCATTGTTTCCTGGCGTTCTGCATGGCAAACAATGAAAATGCCTACAGCACATCCTGCGAGATCATCGGACCGGTCGGCGGCAGCTTAAGCGAGCTTGCCCGTCACGATTTTGCACAGGTCAGAGAGCTTTTTTCCCTGGATATTGCCCGTCTGGACGAGGCTGAGAACGGCATCTGGTCGGAGATGAAGCATTACGAAAATGCGCTGGAAAACAGCAAGGCGTTCAACCACCGCATCCGCGACCGGATCGTTGAATTATCGGTTTCACTGGAGAATGCGGAGAGTGATCAGGAATTTCAGGATATCGTGACCGAATTTTATAAAGAATTTGGTGTCGGCAAGTTTGGTCTTAACAAAGCATTCCATATTATCATGGATGACGAGGCAAAGCAGGTCGATATCGAGCCGATCACGCGCGTGGAACATATCGAGCTGAGCGATCTGGTCGGCTATGAGCTGCAGAAAGCCAAGTTGATTGAGAATACCGAGGCATTTATCGAGGGGCGCGCGGCAAACAACTGCCTGCTTTTCGGTGACAGCGGTACCGGTAAATCATCCAGTATCAAGGCGATCTTAAATCAGTATTATGACCGCGGACTCCGCATGATCGAGGTGTACAAGCATCAGTTCCGCGGACTGTCAGATGTCCTGGAGCAGATCAAAGACCGCAACTACAAATTTATCATTTATATGGACGATCTTTCCTTTGAGGAATATGAGCTGGAATATAAATATCTGAAAGCAATCATTGAGGGTGGTCTCGGCATTAAGCCGCAGAATGTCCTGATTTATGCGACATCGAACCGCCGTCACTTAATCCGCGAGAAATTCAGCGATAAGCGCGAGCTGGACGACGATCTGCACTCCAACGATACGGTGCAGGAAAAACTGTCTCTGGTTGCGCGTTTTGGCGTCACGATCTACTACGGCTCACCGGACAAGAAAGAGTTCCAGAACATCGTCCGCGTACTGGCAGACAAATACCACATCCATATGCCGGAGGCAGATCTGCTTCTGGAAGCCAACAAGTGGGAGTTAAGCCACGGCGGGCTGTCCGGACGTACTGCCACCCAGTTTATTGCAAACTTACGCAGCAAGCTGAAAGGAGAGATCAAGTAATATGACCGTTAAAACCTTTGCCGCTATTGATGTGGGTTCCTTCGAACTGGAGCTGGGAATTTTCGAGATTTCTGCTTCCGCCGGAATCCGCGAGATTGATCATGTGCGCCATGCGCTGGCGCTTGGCAAAGACACGTACAATGACGGACGTTTGAGCCACGAGATCGTGGAGGAAATGTGTGAGGTCCTGAATAAGTTCCGGGAAGTGATGAAAACATACCGGGTATCGGATTACCGGGCATTTGCGAGCAGTGCGCTTCGGGAGGCGCGGAACAGCCAGATGGTATTGGACCGGATTCTGGTGCGTACCGGACTCCGGGTCCGCACGATGAACAACTCGGAGCTGCGTTTTAAGAGTTATAAAGCTGTTGCAGCCAGGGAGGAAGAATTCCAGCGCACCGTGAAAAACGGCGCGGCGCTGATGGATGTCGGATTCGGAAGCACCCAGATCTCCCTCTTTGATGAGGAGGTACTGGTATCGACGCAGAACCTTCTGCTCGGCGTGCTGCGCTTAAGCGAAATGTCAGCACACTGGCGCGTCGATTACCGGAAGATCCCGGCGATCATCGACGAGCTGGTAGAAAATGAACTATACACATTCCGAAAGATATTTTTAAAAGAGCATCAGATCGAGACGCTGATTGCGACCGGCGAGACAATGAACTATATGATCAGCCGCGGCATGCATGAAAAAGGCGGGGCGCGGTTCACGGCAAAGGAATTTGGCGTGTTCTGCGAGAAGCTGATTGGAATGTCCTCGGAGGAGATTCAGGAGCGCTATGAACTGCCGCAGGATTACGCAGAAGTGCTGATTCCAAGTGCGATTCTCTACCGGAAGATATTAGACATGACGGGTGCTTCCTATATCTGGGCACCGGGGACGACACTCTGCGATGGTATCGCGGCAGAGTACGCACAGGAAAACCGTCTGGTCCGCTTCCATCATGATTTTGAGGCAGATATTCTCTCAACGGCGCGCCAGATGGCGAAGCGCTACCGCTGCCACGGCGCACATGTGCGCGAGGTAGAGCGGTCGGCGGAGATGATCTTTGATTCAATGAAGAAATACCATGGTCTGGGAGCGCGGGAACGCCTGCTTTTAAAGATCGCGGCGACCCTGCATGACTGCGGCAAGTTTGTCAGCATCACGCGCGGTTCGGAAAGCTCGTACCAAATCATCATGGATACGGAGATCATCGGAATTTCCCATCTGGAGCGCGAGATTGTAGCCAATATCGTGCGCTACAACATTCAGGAATATGCCTACGATGAGGTCATTCTGGAGTCGGATCTGTCCCAGTATGCGGGGCTTGGAACCTCCCGGAGAGAGCTGACGATTCTGATTGCGAAGCTGACGGCAATTTTGCGTCTGGCCAATTCGATGGACCGTAGCCACCGCCAGAAACTGAGCGACAGCCGCATCGCTGTGCGGAACGGCAGTCTGGTGATTACGACGGACTGTCCGGAGAGTATCGTGCTGGAGCAGTATTCATTTGACCAGAAGGCAGATTTCTTTGAGGAAGTCTTTGGAATACGGCCTGTACTCAGGCAGAAAAGAGGGGTATAAGGATGTCGGATGCAGTGTTGAAATACGGAGAACCTGAAAATTATGTAAACCGTGAACTGAGCTGGCTGGAATTTAACTACCGGATTCTGGGTGAGGCGCGCGATAAGACGACCCCGCTGTTTGAACGCCTGAAATTTTTAAGCATCACGGCGTCGAACCTGGATGAGTTTTTCATGGTCCGCGTGGCATCCCTCAAGGACATGGTTCACGCCAATTATACGAAGCGGGATATTGCGGGTATGACGGCACAGGAACAGCTGGATGCGATCGATGGAAAAACGCATGAGCTGGTCGAGAATCAGTACCGGACCTACAACCGGATGCTCCTGCCGCTCTTAAAACAGCATGGTCTGCGCGTGGTCACCGAGCATGAGAAGCTTACGAAGGAAGAAGCGGTGTACGTTGATCGGTATTTTGAGGAATCGGTCTACCCGGTCCTCACGCCGATGGCGGTTGATTCCTCCCGCCCGTTCCCGCTTATTCACAATAAATCGTTAAATATCGCCGCGCTGGTCCGCAAGAAAAAAGGAGACGGTGAGCTGGAATTTGCGATGGTCTGCGTGCCGGGCGGGCTTCCACGCGTGGTGGAGCTGCCGTGCCAGGAGGGCAAATCTATCATTTATCTGGAAGAAGTCATCGAGCGGAACATCGACAAATTGTTCTTAAATTATGATATTATCAGCTGCCATCCGTTCCGTGTCATGCGAAATGCCGATCTGAGCATCGACGAGGATGAGGCGGAGGATCTGCTCAAGGAGATCGAGCAGAAGCTCAAGAAACGCCAGTGGGGCGAGGTCATCCGCCTGGATATCGAGAAAAAGGCGGACAAGCGCCTCTTAGACATCCTCAAAAAGGAGCTGCACGTTGGCGGGCACGCGATCTATGAGATTGACGGACCGCTTGATCTGACCGTTCTCATGAAGGTGTTCGGTCTGCCGGGCTTTGACGAATTTAAGACACCGCCGTACACGCCGCAGCCGGTTCCGGCGCTGATGAATGAGGATGATATTTTTGCCAATATCCGCAAAGGCGATATATTGCTGACCCACCCGTTTGAGACTTTTGAGCCGGTCGTCAATTTTATCAAGAAAGCTGCCCGCGACCCGGAGGTGCTGGCGATCAAGCAGACCCTCTACCGTGTCAGCGGCAACTCCCCGATTATCGCGGCGCTCGCCGAAGCGGCGGACAATGGAAAACAGGTGTCGGTCTTGGTTGAGCTGAAAGCCCGTTTTGACGAGGAAAACAATATTCTCTGGGCGAAGATGCTGGAAAAAGCCGGCTGCCACGTTATCTACGGTCTGCTGGGGCTGAAAACACATAGTAAGATCACGCTGGTAGTGCGCCGCGAGGAAGAGGGCATCCGCCGCTACGTCCATCTGGGAACTGGAAATTACAACGATTCGACGGCAAAACTCTATACCGACTGCGGTCTTTTAACCTGTGATCCGCTGATCGGTGAGGATGCGACTGCAGTCTTTAACATGCTGTCGGGTTATTCGGAGCCGCTTGGCTGGAACAAGCTGTCGCTGGCGCCGCTGTGGCTGCGCGGACGTTTTCTGCGCCTGATCCAGCGGGAAACGCGCAACGCCCGCGAAGGTATTCCGGCGCGGATCGTGGCAAAGATGAACTCCCTGTGCGACCGTGAGATCATTGCGAGTCTTTACGAGGCGTCCAATGCGGGGGTAAAAATACAGCTCATCGTCCGCGGCATCTGCTGTCTGCGCGCCGGGATTCCGGGCTTAAGCGAGAATATAACGGTCTGCTCGATCGTTGGAAATTTCCTTGAGCACAGCCGTATTTTCTACTTCGAGAACGACGGTGAACCGCAGATTTTCATGGGAAGTGCCGACTGGATGCCGCGAAACCTCGACCGTCGTGTGGAGATTCTCTTCCCGGTTGAGGATGAGAAGCTGAAAGCACGCATTTGTCACATCTTAGAGGTACAGCTTGCCGACAATGTCAAGGCGCAGTACCTGAGACCGGACGGAACCTACGCTAAACGCAACCGCCGAGGCAAAGAGCCGGTCTGCGCGCAGGATACCTTCTGTGCGGAGGCAGTGCAGGCAGCGAAGGAAGCTGGAAAAAAGCAGGACCCGGCGGCGATGAGGGTGTTTATTCCGCTGGAACAATAAAGAAATTGCAGTTCGCAGATAAGCAAAATTCTCCAAAAATGTAATAAATTTTTAAAGCATAAATCCTCCCCATATGGTAAACTGGAAACAGGTATATTCGTCTGGTATTTCGCATAGAGATACCGGGAACCTGCATTACATATGAGGGAGGTTTTTTTATGTCTGAAATACACGTTCTGGTGGTGGATGATGAGAAAGAGATTGCCGATCTGGTGGAGATTTATCTGGTCAGTGATGGTTATAAAGTATATAAGGCATCCAATGCGTTAGAGGGATTGGAGATTCTGGAGAAGGAGACGATTCATCTGGTGCTTCTCGATATCATGATGCCGGGAATGGATGGTCTGGAGATGTGCCGCAGGATCCGGGAGACGAACAATATCCCGATCATCATGCTGAGCGCGCGCTCAGCGGATCTGGATAAGATTCTGGGACTGGGAACCGGCGCGGATGATTACGTGACGAAACCATTTAACCCGCTGGAGCTGACGGCGCGCGTCAAATCACAGCTTCGCCGCTATACGCAGTTAAATCCGCAGAGCGGTGCAGGAAACCAGGTTAAAAATGAGATCTCGATCAAGGGGCTCACGATCAACAAAGATAATCATAAAGTGACGGTGTACGGCGAGGAGATCAAGCTGACGCCGATCGAATTTGACATTCTGTATCTGCTGGCATCCAATCCGGGGCGGGTCTTCAGCACCGATGAAATCTTTGAGAAGGTGTGGAATGAGAAAGTCTACGAGGCAAATAACACGGTTATGGTACATATCAGACGGCTTCGCGGCAAGATGAAGGAGGACACCCGACAGAACAAGATCATTACAACGGTCTGGGGGGTAGGATACAAAATTGAAAAATAAAAAAGATATGAGTCGCCGATTCCGGACACGGATGGTCATGAACATCGTTTACAGCACCGTGGTGGCATGCCTGGTGGAGGTGTTTCTGATTGCCAATGTTTCGATGATCAGCAGCTATCTGCGGGAGACGCGGTACCGGGATTCTTTTTTCCTGCGCCTGACGGAGACAGAGACACTGATGGCATTTGTTTATCTTCTGTCGGGCATCGCGATCTTCTCAGTCACTTTTTTTGCCCTCCAGGAGCGGTCCATGCGCTATATCAGCCGGATCTCGTCCGCGATTCAGAATATTTCCGAGGGCGATTTGAATACGGCGATCGAGGTGCGGGGCGACGACGAGTTTACGGCGATGGCGGTCAATTTAAATAAGATGGTCGGGGATATCCGGAATCTGATGGACAAGGAGCGCGAGGCGGAGCGCACGAAGAATGAGCTGATTACCAATGTGGCACACGATCTGCGGACACCGCTGACCTCGATCATCGGCTATCTTGAACTTCTGTCCGGCAAGGTGGAGATTCCTGCAGAAATGCAGAAAAAATATATTGATATTGCCTATGCAAAATCGAAACGTCTGGAAAAACTGATCGAAGATTTGTTTGGTTTTACTAAAATGAATTATGGAAAAGTGGCAATGCACGTGTCGAAGGTGGACATCGTCAAACTGCTCAGCCAGCTGTTGGAGGAATTTTATCCGAGCTTCAAGGACAAAAACCTCTCCTACGAGCTGCAGAGCAATGTCCCGGGCAAGGTTATCACGGCAGACGGAAATCTTCTGGCGCGCCTCTTTGACAACCTGATCAATAACGCGATCAAATACGGTGCGGACGGAAAACGGGTGCTGGTGCAGATTCATGCGGAGGAAGAGGTCGTGACCGTTTCGGTGACGAACTACGGTTACGTGATTCCGGCGGACGAGCTGCCTCTTTTATTTAATAAATTCTACCGCGTGGAACAGTCGCGATCGACCAACACGGGCGGCACAGGGTTAGGTCTGGCGATCGCCAAAAATATCGTCGATATGCACGGCGGCACGATTCAGGTAACGAGCGATCTGAATGGAACGGTGTTTACGGTGCGCCTGCGGACGAATTTTGACATCAACAGGGAAAATTTCCAGATGCCGTAAAGGCGAGTGTGGGAAAGAATCTAATAGACATTTTAATGGATTTTTGGTTACTGTTCATAGGTAGGCACTTTTGGAACCGAAAGTGCCGTAAGAAAACATGGTGGCAGCAGGAATTTGCCGTATTTAATGCGAAGCCACGGCAAATTCCGTTACTGGGCACGTATGCGTGAACAGTTACAGATAGGGAGAGAAAGGATGCAGAAAAAGAGGGGAATACAGTTCTTTTTTGCGATATTGATCGGATGGATGGCACTATTCTGCCTTCCTGCAGGGTACGCATATGCCTCACAGAAGGAAGCAGATGCGCCGCTGTCGATGGATGTTTCCTATGGATTTGACAATACGGCAAAGAGTGACCGTTACCTTCGGGTAACGGTCCTTCTGAATAATGATACAGCGCCATTTGAGGGAACGCTGGAGTTTCTGACCGCGCAGTCCAGTCTGGAGGCGTACCAGTATTCCTATCCATTATCGTTGGCAGCGGGGGAGAAGTTTGAACAAGAATATTATATCCCGCTGGGTGTGCGGGCGGATCAGATGTTTGTATCGGTACAGGATGTAAACGGGAAAACGGTCATCCGGAAACGTCTGAAACTTGGTTCTGAGGAGGACGTTGCGGAGAGTTATATCGGAATTTTGACGGATACGCCGGAGGCACTTTCTTATTTGGACGGCGCGGGCATCCGATATGGGACGCTTCGGACGAGGGCGGTTTTTCTGGATGCCGAGCGGGCACCGGATGACCGGCTGGGTTACGATCCGCTGGATCTGGTAATTGTGTCTGGATTTGACCTGGATTCGCTCAGCGATGTCCAGTATGAGGCGCTGCGGCGCTGGGTGGAAGACGGCGGTACGATCCTCTTTGGCGGCGGTGTGGATTGTGCGAGAAATTATGGCAGGTTTGCAGAGAAGGTGCTGGAGCCGCCGTATCTGGATGCGGTAACCGTTCCGGTTAGTCTGGGCGGGGAGACGGCACCGGGCGAGCAGACGGGGGAGATCCAGGCAGAATGCGTCGATGTGAACCTGAAGAACGGCAGCACTCTGCTGGCGGGGGAAGTGTTCCCGCTGTTATCCCATACGAACTGCAAACGGGGGCGGATCGTGGCAGCTGCCTTTTCGATGGATGCGATCAGCGATTTGTGTCTGACCAATCCATCCTCATTTGAAAAGCTGTATACGCTGGTGCTGGGAAGTGATACCGTGGACGAGCTGGCACAGGAGGATTACTACGGTTATTCGGGCTCGTATTTCAGCGTACAGGGGCTGGTCAACACCGGCAATGCGGGGCGGCTTCCGAAGGTTGCGGCATATACGGTGATCGTGGTGGTCTATCTGCTTTTGATCGGTCCGGGCATCTATTTCTACTTAAAAAAGCGAGGGATTTACCGGTATTATCTGCCGGCGGTGACACTGGGGGCGTTTTTGTTTACCGGCATTATTTATGCGCTGGGCGTAAAGACACGCTTCCGGGAGCCGTTTGTGACGTATGCGTCGATTCTGGATACCTCGGGAGAAGAGGCGGAAGAAGCCACTTATATGAACATCCGAAGCCCTTATAACAAGCCGTATTCGGTGATCTTAAAGCCGGGCTATGAGGTGCGCCCGATGACGCGCAGTTACTATTACGATGCGGTTTCGGCGGTGCGCTTTACCGGTGAGGAAGAGTATCATACAAATTTTGTTTATCAGCCGGAACGGGTCGAAATTAAAATGCGGGATACGGTCGCATTTTCACCGAATCTGTTTACCCTGCGTCGTGAGCTGGAGAAAACGGACGCGATGGGCGTTCAGGGAAATATTTCCTATTTTGACGGCGTGGTGTCGGGAACGGTAAAAAACTGTTTTGAGGAACCGCTGGAGAATGCGGCTCTGCTCATCAATGGGAAAGCGGTGCTGCTGGGAAGATTAGAGCCTGGGCAGACGGTTTCTCTGGATGGAAAGGAGAGCTGCGATTATCCGGTCAGCTATTCGTATGCGGCAGCACAGATGGTGACCGGGGCGGATCAGTATGAGAAAGCGGAGATTGAGGATCCGGACTATTTAAAGGCGCAGGAGCGGACGAGACTTTTGAGCTTTTATCTGGATTCCGGCGCGGGGCGCAATCCGTCTGAGGCGTGCCTGGTGGCATTTTCAACCCGGAAGCTCCAGGGAGAGGAAGATTTTCTGGCGGATGCGAGGACACTTCGGGAAGGATTTTGCATGGTGACCGAGTCAATCCCGCTGAACCGTGAAAAAGACGGAAAACTTTACCGTTCGGCGCTTGAGGAAGATCCAACGGTGCTCGCCGGAAATTATGAGGCGGCGTACAACACAATGTATAGCGGGGAAACAGCGGAGGCTGCGACGGTCGAATATTCGCTGGGAAGTGACCTTGTCATTGAAAAGCTTACGTTTGAGACTCTATCACCGCGATTTTCGGAAAATCCGCTCTATCCGTATATGTCATCCTTCTCCGGAAGCATGTATTTCTATAACTATGAGACCGGGCGCAATGACCGGATCGAGCTGAAATCAGAGTATTCGGCGGAGGAGCTTTCGCCGTACCTGTCTCCGTCGAACACATTGACCGTCAAATATGTGCCGGAACAGACGGGAGAGTATGGCTGGGAAAGCCAGCTTCCAAGAATCTATGTCGTAGGGAGGAGAGAGTGATGCTGACGATTAAAAACCTCAGAAAACGATATGGCAATTTTCAAGCGCTGGATGGGCTGAATCTGGAGGTCGCGAACGGGGAACTCTTTGGATTCGTGGGTCCCAATGGGGCAGGCAAGACGACGACGCTCAAGATTCTTGCGGGACTTCTCGTTCCCGATGAGGGCGAGGTGGAGATCGGCGGACTGGATGTTTACTCAGACGGAAAAGAACTCCGGCGGCGGATCGGCTATGTGCCGGATTTCTTCGGAGTATATGATAACCTGAAAGTATCGGAATATATGGAATTTTTTGCATCCTGCTACGGAATTGCGGGGCTGCAGGCGCGGACGCGCTGCCATACGCTTCTGGAACAGGTGCGGCTGGAAGATAAAGAGGACTTTTTCGTGGACGGGCTTTCGAGAGGTATGAAGCAGCGCCTCTGTCTGGCGCGGGCGCTCATCCACGATCCGGATCTTCTGATCCTGGATGAACCGGCTTCCGGGCTGGATCCGCGCACCCGGGTGGAGTATACGGCGATTCTGAAAGAACTGCGCGATCAGGGAAAAACGCTGCTCGTCAGCTCCCATATTTTATCGGAATTGTCAGAGCTTTGTACCTCGATCGGCATCATTGAGCAGGGAAGAACGGTCCTGCAGGGCAGCATGGATCAGATTTTTGCGCGGATCAACTCGTCCAATCCGCTTCTGATCTCAATTTTCAGCCAGAAAGAAAAGGCGCTTGCGATCCTGAAAAGCCATCCTTGCGTGCAGACGATCGCGGTGCAGGGGGATGAGATCAAGCTGGGCTTTTTGGGGGATCGGCAGGATGAGGCGCTGCTTTTGCAGCAGCTTATCGATGCGGATGTGATGGTCAGCAGCTTTATGCGCGAGAAGGGAAGCCTGGAATCACTGTTTATGCAGATCACAGGACATGAAGAAGAGAGGGCGGTGCTGAAACATGAGATGGAATCCGGTATTTAGGAGGGAAATGACAGTCGGAAGCCGCAGCATTCGCATGATGGCGATTCTGTTTGTTTTTAACAGTATTCTGGCGGCGGTTGCGCTGTTTAATATGTATTCGGTGGCGGAACAGGTCAGGACGACGGCGGAGATCCAGTATTCGCAGTTTCTGGATCTCTACACGTTCGTCTCCTCGATCGAATTTATCATGCTGCTTTTCATCATGCCGGCGCTGACTGCCAGCAGTATCAGCGGCGAGCGGGAACGCCAGACGCTGGAACTGATGCTGACGACCACGATGGAGCCGCGTGACATGGTGCTTGGAAAACTGGCGTCCTCGCTGGTGACGATGCTGGTGCTGGCGGTCTCGGCGCTTCCGGTACAGGCGCTCGTATTTGTCTACGGGGGCGTTACGCTGCAGGACATCGGGATGCTGTTCCTGTGCCACGGCGTTGTGGCAATTTTAACGGGCAGTATCGGGATCTTTTATTCATCGGTGCTGCGCCGCTCGACGGTATCGACCGTCTGCTCCTATGTGACGGTGGTGGCGCTGACGGCGGGAACGATGGCAGTCAATCTGTTTGCATACCGGATGGCGCTCCGGGCGGCAAATTCGTATGCATCTAATCTCAATGCATCGGAAATGGCAAGTTCCGGCATTTTACGCTATCTCTTTCTTTTCAATCCGGCTGTCTCGTTTTATAATGTAATTAACGGACAGGCGGGAAGCGGTGACATGAGAAAATGGTTCGAGCCGCTGTTCGGCGTATTTCCAGACAATGCGATCACAGCACACTGGACGGCGTGCAGCCTGATTTTGCAGTGTATGCTGGCGATGGTGCTGATCGCGGCAGCAGTCTGGGCGATCACGCCGGGAAAATGGAATCGGCATGGGAAAAATAAAGGGAAGGATAACCGATAGATAGAAAAAGCAGAAAAACAGAGAGACTATGAATTTGGACAAGGAGGCAGAGAGTATGGGAATTATCAGAGCAGCGGCACACGCGGTCGGCGGCGGGCTGGCAGATCAGTGGCTGGAAGTGATTGAACCGGAAAATATGGGGGAACAGACCGTATTTTCAGCGGGTGTGCAGATACGTCGCGGGGAGAACCGGAAGAGAACACCGGAAACGGTGTCCAATGGTTCTGTGATCCATGTGTACCCGAATCAGTTTATGATGCTGGTGGACGGCGGTAAGGTCGTTGATTATACAGCGGAAGAGGGCTATTATACAGTGCAGAATTCATCCCTGCCGTCCCTGTTTAACGGACAGTTCGGCGATGCGCTGAAAGAATCCTTCAACCGTGTGCGCTATGGCGGACAGACGCCGTATGCACAGAAGGTCTACTATATTAATCTCCAGGAGATCAAGGGAATCAAGTTCGGCACACGGACGCCGATCAACTATTTTGATTTATTCTATAATTCCGAGCTGTTTCTGCGCGCACATGGAACTTACTCCATCAAGATCACGGATCCATTGAAATTTTATGCGGAGGCTATTCCGAAAAATCAGGATCAGGTGGAGATTGATTCCATCAATGAGCAGTATTTAGCGGAGTTCCTGGAAGCGCTGCAGACTTCGATCAACCAGATGTCGGCGGATGGCGTGCGGATTTCCTTTGTAGCCTCCAAAGGCAGGGAACTGGGACGATATATGGCGGAGACGCTGGATGAAGAGTGGAACCGTCTGCGTGGCATGGAGATCCAGTCAGTCGGTATCGCCAGCATTTCCTATGATGAAGAATCGCAGAAACTCATCAATATGCGGAATCAGGGCGCGATGCTCGGAGACCCGTCGGTGCGCGAGGGATATGTGCAGGGCGCGATGGCACGCGGCTTTGAGGCAGCCGGTTCCAACGGAAGCGGTGCGATGGCAGGCTTCATGGGAATGGGCGCCGGCATGAACTTCGGCGGCGGATTTATGGGCGCCGCATCGGCGTCCAACCTGCAGCAGATGCAGATGCAGCAGGCGGCGCGGCAGGGATATGCGGCACCGCAGGGCGGCTATGCGCCGGGGCAGGCGAATGGAGCGCCGCAGGGTGGTTATGCACAGCAGCCGGGACAGATGGATGCGGCACCACAGGGCGGTTATGCACAACCGGCAGGACAGAATGCACCGCCTCAGGGCAGTGCGGCAGCTCCGGCGGAATCCTGGACTTGTGAGTGCGGCAATGTCAACCACGGAAAGTTCTGCTCCGAGTGCGGCAAGCCAAGACCAGCCGGTCCGTGGACCTGCAGCTGCGGAACGGTCAATACAGGTAAGTTTTGTTCTGAATGCGGAAAACCGAGGTCATAGGGCGTATGGAGATACAATCATATAAGTGTCCAAACTGCGGCGGCGGGCTGGTGTTTGATCCGAAGACGCAGAAATTTAAATGTGAATACTGCCTCTCAGCGTTTACGGAAGAGACGTTGAAAGAGATGGAAGAGGCAGCCAGAAAGTCAGAGGAAGCTTCGAAGCCGGGTGAAATGCCGGAAGCGGAAAAGATAGAGAGCCAGAAGCAGGCGGAGTCCAAGATGGTTCTCTATACCTGCCCGAGCTGCGGCGCGGAGATTGTGGCACAGGAGACGACGGCGTCCACGTACTGCTGTTACTGTCACAATCCGGTGGTTCTTTCGGGAAGTCTGGACGGTAAATACCGCCCGGACGGTCTGATTCCGTTTGAGATCGACAAGAAAAAGGCAAAAGAAATCTTTAAAAACTGGATTCAGAAGAAAAAGTATGTGCCGGATGATTTCTACTCGCCGCGTCAGATGGACTATCTGGAGGGAATTTATTATCCATATTGGATGTATAGCTGTCAGGTATCCGGTGAGATGCAGGCGGAGGCGCTGCGGAAACGCGTGACGGTGGCGGGGGAGATCGAGTATATCGAGACGAGCCGTTACCATCTGGAGAAAAAGGCGGAGCTTCCCATCAAGGATGTGGCGCGCAACGCGTTAAAGCAGGCGGACCGCAGCCTTGCCGAGACCGTGCTTCCGTTTGATATGAAGAAGCTGCGCCCGTTTCAGGCAGGCTATTTTCTGGGATTTAGAGCGGAGCGGCGCGACCGGGAAAAGGAAGAATTTACACAGGAGATTGAGCAGGAGATCAAGCAGTATACGAGAGAATCCCTGCAAAATAGCGTCTCCGGCTACGATCATGTGGATATCCGGAACCATCGGGAAACCATCACGGGGGAAAAATGGAACTATGCCATGCTTCCGGTGTGGATGATGACCTACCCGGATCCGAAGAGCGGTCAGATGTACTATTTTGCGATGAATGGGGAAAATGGAAAGGTCTGCGGCGTCCTGCCGGTTGATTCGAAAAAACTGGTGCGCCTGTTTTTGACGATTTTCATTCCTGTGTTTGTACTTTTGCTGCTGGGAGGATACCTGATATGATAGAGAATCAAAATGCGGGAGTCACACAGAAAAAGAAGAAATATGGACGGCTGAAAGATTTTATATGCTTCTTTGTTGCAGCATTTATTTCATTTTCACAGGTCAGCCCTATATGGGCGGCGGAAGGCACGCGCGTCTTCGACGAGGCGGGACTGTTCAGCGCGGAAGAAGTGCAGGAGCTGGAGACACGGATCGATGAGGTGCGTGATTCACAGGATGCCGATCTGGCGGTACTGACAGTCGAGGACGCACAGGGAGAATCGGCGGAAAGCTATGCCGATGATTTTTACGACAGCCACGGACTGGGCGTCGGGGACGATGCGAGTGGTATTCTGCTTTCGATCGATATGGACAACCGGGAGATATATGTTTCTACCACCGGGTATGCGATGAAAGTGCTGACGGATGCGCGGGTAGAGAAGGTGCTGGATGCGGCATATGACAGCGTGGCGGATGGAAACTATGCGGAAGGCGCGCTGGGGGCGATCGACAGCATCGAAAATTATCTGGAGATGGGCGTTCCGGCGGGACAGTATACGCAGGTGCGCGAGGAGAAAAAACATTCCCTGGAATGGTATGAGGCGCTGTTTGCGGCGGTCGCGGCTGCAATCGTGGCGGCACTCCCGTGCTTTTCGGTGATGCGCCAGTATAAGATGCAGAAAGAACACCGCCAGTCGCTGGGTTTCCATATGGCATACCGGGCGGACAGTGCGCTGCATTTTGTCCAAAATGAGGAGCAGTTTGTAAACCGGTCGGTAGTGACCAGACGGATTCCGAAAAATCCGGGTCCGGGCGCTTCGGGCGGTTCGGCCGGAAGGACGACCATACATCAGGGCAGCAGCGGAAGGATGCACGGCGGCGGAGGCAGAAAGTTTTAATTGATACAATTTCGTGTGGAAGGCGGATGAATGATATATGACAATCCTGATGACAGGCTTATGTGAGAAAGGTGCAGACCAGATCTGGAAACAGTGTAACGATGCGATGTACGCCCAGGGAGTTACCTGGCTGGAAGAGGCGGCATATGCGGGCGATGCAGAAGCATGGTTCTTTTTAGGACACTGTTACAGCTGGGGGGACGGGGCTGTCGGGTTCAATGAGAAAAAAGCGTATGAATGTTACCTGCGGGGGGCTTCGGCGGGAAGTGCCCGGGCAGTGTTAGGAGCGCTGCGCGCCGGTCAGTATGACGAACAGATGAAGCAGTCGGCACGTTATTCCATCGAGGAAAGTTACCGTCAGGTGCGGGATGCCGCTGAGATGGGCGATGTCTATGCCGCGTGGCAGATGGGCGAGGCAGTTGAGTGGGAAGATCTGGCCGATTATATGCCGCAGACTGAGAGCGCCCGCGAGCAGTGCCTCTTCTGGTACGAACGGGCGGCGGACGGCGGCATTATCCCGGCGATGGTTAAGATGGGAAAATGCTGCCAGAATGGTACATACCGGGAAAAAGATGAAAAAGAGGCACTTCGCTGGGCGAATCAGTGCGCCGCCAGCGGGGAGGTCTGGGGACTCTTCCAGATGGGGGAACATTACCGCCAGGAAGAAGACTGGGAAGCTGCATTCCAATATGACTATGCAGCGGCAAAGCAGGGGTCTTCCCGCGCCATGCTGTATCTGGGGCAGATGTATTTAAACGGACAGGGCACAGAGCGCGATATCCAGGCGGCCGTCCAGGCGCTGGAAGGAGCCGCGGCGCGGAACGAGGCGGAGAGCTTTGAAGAACTTGGAAATCTGTTCTATCAGGATGAGCTGGTGGAGCGCGATGATGAAAAAGCGTTTTACTGGTATGGAAAAGCATATGCGGCAGGCATCAAAGAGGCGGCGCTTCCGTTAGCCCGCCTGTATCTGCGCCCGTCCGACGAGCAGGACACCGTCCGGGCAGAAAAACTTCTGCGGGAGGCAGCTGGGATCGAGACGGACGGACAGGCAAGTCTGGCGCTTGGAAATATCTATCGGGATGGTCTGAACGGCGAGATTGATATGAAACAGGCGGTTTCCTGGTACGAAAAAGGCGCTTCGCAGGGAAATCCAGAGTGCATGGAGATTCTTGGATGCCTGTATTTCCAGGGCGAAGAGGGAGTAGAACGCGATTATGCAAAAGCATTTGAGTGGCTGAACCGGTGCGAAGAAGCCGGAAGCCTGCAGTCTGCATCCAAGTTAGGCTATCTCTATATGAAGGGAGAAGGCTGCACCGCCGATGAAAATAAGGCGAAGGAGCTTTTTGAGCGGGCGGCACAGACGGAATGTGACGGATATGCACTCTATGAGCTTGGATTTATCTACGAACGGAAAAATGAATCCCCGGAAGATCTCGAGCGGGCGGCACAGTGCTACCAGAAGGCGATCGAGATGGGAAATGAGAGTGCTTCACGGCGGTTTTCACATTTTAAGAAGGGATTGTTTGGGCGCTGGAAGATCACGTATTAAGGGGGAATTTTTCTTGCGCTGTGCCATAAAGTATGATAGAATTTTTAACTAAAGTGAGCAGGGGGTTCCGTAACTTTGCGGGAGAACTGCAAAACCACACAGAACACTTACATGGCAGAAAGTTTGACTCCGGCATCCTTTGCAAAGATGGGGACGACGGGGAAAGATAAAAAGAGAGGATGAAAATCATGGCAATCAATTACAGCAGTACCCGTGGCGGTGAAAACAACGTAACGGCTTCGATGGCGATCTTAAAGGGACTGGCAGCAGACGGCGGCCTGTTCATGCCGGATCATATCCCGGCGTTAGATTGCAGCCTGGAAGAATTATCCCATAAAACATATCAGGAAGTAGCTTATGCAGTTATGAAGCAGTTCCTGACTGATTTCACGGAGGAAGAGCTGAAAACCTGTATCGAGCGCGCTTACGACAGTAAGTTTGATACGGAAGAGATTGCGCCGCTTGTCAAAGCAGACGGAGCATATTATCTGGAGCTGTTCCACGGAAGCACGATTGCCTTCAAGGATATGGCGCTCTCGATCCTGCCGCATCTGATGACCGTATCGGCGAAGAAGAACCATGCGGAGAACACGATCGTGATCCTGACCGCAACCTCCGGCGATACCGGAAAGGCAGCGATGGCTGGTTTTGCAGACGTTGAGGGAACCAGAATTATCGTATTTTATCCGAAGGACGGCGTCAGCCGTGTGCAGGAGCTGCAGATGCTGACCCAGAAGGGCGCGAACACAAGCGTTGTCGGTATTTCCGGAAACTTTGATGATGCACAGAGCGGTGTCAAGAAAATCTTTGGTGACAAAGAATTTGCTAAAGAATTAGCAGGCAGAGGCTATCAGCTCTCTTCCGCAAACTCCATCAACATCGGTCGTCTCGTACCACAGGTTGTATACTATGTATATGCGTATGCAAAACTGCTTGAAAACGGCGAGATCGAGAACGGTGAGAAGATCAATGTAACCGTTCCGACCGGAAACTTCGGCAATATTTTAGCTGCTTATTTTGCAAAACAGATGGGTGTGCCGATCGACAAGCTGATCTGCGCGTCCAATGACAATAAAGTTCTGTACGACTTCTTTAAGACAGGCGTATATGACAAGAACCGTCCATTCATCCTGACCTCTTCCCCGTCGATGGATATTCTGATTTCCAGCAACCTGGAACGTCTGATTTATCTCTCCACCGGCTGCGATGCGGAGGAGACCAAGAAACGCATGGAAGAGCTTTCGAAAGATGGCAAATATTCGGTTACCGATAAGATGCGTGCGCGCATGGCAGATTTTGTCGGCGGTTATGCCGATCAGGCGGCAAATGCAGCCGAGATCAAGCGTCTCTACGATGAGACCGGTTATATGATCGATACGCATACCGGCGTTGCATCCTGCGTATACCATAACTATGTGAAGGAGACAGGCGATACCAAGAAGACAGTTATCGCATCGACGGCAAGCCCATATAAATTCTCCCGCAGCGTCATGGAGGCAATCTTCGGCAGCGAAGAAGGCAAGGGCGAGTTCGAGCTTATTGACGAGATGGAGAAAGCATCCGGCGTGAAGATCCCGCAGGCGATCGAGGAGATCCGCAAGGCAGAGATCCGTCACAACCGCCAGTGCAAGCCGGAGGAGATGGAGAAGACCGTTTCGGAGATTTTACAGTAAAAGTTACAAAATATTAAAATAATTGCCTGTTATTTTTTTGACAGGCTAGGCAAATACTGAATTATGGTATATAATAGACTCTGGTTAGATCAAAAAGAGACAACGAGGAGGTTTGTATATGTTAGTTAGTGCGAAGGAAATGCTTCAGAAGGCAAGAGATGGCAAATATGCGGTTGGTCAGTTCAACATCAACAATCTTGAATGGACCAAAGCAATTTTACTGACGGCACAGGAGCAGAACTCACCGGTTATCTTAGGTGTTTCAGAGGGCGCAGGCAAGTATATGACTGGCTTTAAGACAGTATCTGCGATGGTAAAAGCGATGATCGAAGAGCTGAACATCACGGTTCCGGTTGCGCTGCATCTGGATCACGGCACCTACGAGGGCTGCTACAAATGTATCGATGCTGGATTTTCTTCCATCATGTTTGACGGCTCCCATTATCCGATCGCCGAGAACGTAGAGAAAACCAAAGAATTAGTCAAAGTCTGCGCGGAGAAAGGTATTTCCCTGGAGGCTGAGGTTGGTTCCATCGGCGGCGAGGAAGACGGCGTGATCGGTATGGGCGAATGTGCAGATCCGAACGAGTGCAAGGCGATTGCAGACCTCGGAGTTGATATGCTGGCAGCAGGTATCGGCAATATCCACGGCAAATATCCGGCAAACTGGCCAGGTTTAAGCTTTGAGACGCTGGCAGCCGTAAAAGAAAAAGTAGGCGATATGCCGCTGGTTCTTCACGGTGGTACCGGTATTCCGGAAGATATGATCAAGAAAGCCATTTCTTTAGGTGTAGCGAAGATTAATGTAAATACTGAGTGCCAGCTGGCATTTGCAGAGGCAACCCGCCAGTATATCGAGGCTGGTAAGGATCAGCAGGGCAAAGGATTTGACCCGCGTAAACTTCTTGCACCTGGTTTTGAGGCGATCAAAGAGACGGTTAAGACAAAGATGGAACTGTTCGGTTCTATCGGAAAAGCCTGATGAATAAGTAAGGTTCATGACCGGACTGCAGGGATGTACATTTCGCAACGCGGATATACATACCGGCGGTCCGGTCTGTTTTCATATTAATGTGAGGGATTGAATGAGCGAGATTATCAATGTACCGGAAATTTTCGGAAAAAATGTGTTTAATGACAAGGCGATGCAGGAACGCCTTCCGAAAAGTGTTTACAAAAAACTGAAGAAAACCATTGAAGACGGAGCTGAGCTGGATCCGTCCATCGCAGATGTTGTCGCACACGCGATGAAAGACTGGGCGATCGAGCGCGGTGCGACGCATTATTCCCATTGGTTCCAGCCGCTGACCGGCATTACGGCAGAAAAACATGATGCGTTTATCTCCGTACCGGATTCCAACGGACGCGTTATCATGGAGTTTTCCGGTAAAGAGCTGATTAAGGGCGAGCCGGATGCATCCTCGTTTCCGTCGGGCGGACTTCGTTCCACCTTTGAGGCACGCGGCTATACAACCTGGGATTGTACTTCCCCGGCATTTCTGCGGGAAGATACGCTGGGCGTGACACTCTACATACCGACTGCATTCTGTTCGTACCGCGGCGAAGCACTGGATAAGAAGACACCGCTGCTGCGTTCCATGCAGGCAATCAACGAGCAGGCACTCCGGATTCTCCGCCTGTTTGGAAATACGACTTCCCACCGTGTGATTCCGTATGTGGGACCGGAGCAGGAGTATTTTCTGGTTGATAAGAACAAATATTTACAGAGAAAAGACCTGATCTACACCGGTCGTACCCTGTTTGGCGCGATGCCGCCGAAAGGACAGGAGATGGATGATCACTATTTTGGAAGCATCCGTCCGAGAGTCGGTGCGTTCATGAAAGAGTTAAATGAGACATTGTGGCGTCTGGGGGTCAGTGCAAAGACACAGCACAACGAAGTTGCACCAGCACAGCATGAATTAGCGCCAACCTATTGTCAGGTCAATCTGGCAGTCGATCACAACCAGATGGTCATGGAGGCGATGAAGCGTGTCGCAGGACATCACGGTCTGACCTGTCTGCTGCATGAGAAACCATTTGACGGAATCAATGGTTCCGGTAAGCACAACAACTGGTCCCTGACGAGCGACGACGGCATCAACATGATGAATCCGGGCGAGACGCCGCACGAAAATGTACAGTTTCTTCTGGTTCTGGCGTGCATCATGAAAGCAGTTGACAGACACGCGGATCTGCTGCGCGAGTCCACCGCGATTCCGGGCAACGATCATCGTCTGGGTGCGGCAGAGGCGCCGCCAGCGATCATCTCTATTTTCTTGGGCGAGCAGCTGGAGGATGTTATCGATCAGCTGTGCAGCACGGGCGAAGCCGCACATTCTAAGAAAGGCGAGGTACTTCAGACGGGAGTAGCGACACTTCCGGATTTCGTCAAGGATGCAACCGACCGCAACCGTACTTCACCGTTTGCGTTTACCGGTAACAAATTCGAGTTCCGTATGGTTGGTTCTTCGGATTCTGTTTCATCCCCGAACGTCGTGCTCAACACGATCGTGGCAGAAGCGTTTAAAGAGGCTGCGGACGAATTGGAAAACAGCGATGATTTTGACAGCGCAGTCCATGATATCATCAAGCGTTTGTTTGCAGAGCACCGCCGTATCATTTTCAGCGGAAATGGTTATTCTGAGGAATGGGTTAAAGAGGCAGAGCGCCGTGGACTCCCGAACCTGAAAGCGGGTATCGATTCTGTCGAGGCAATCCGGACCGAGAAAGCGATCAAGCTCTTTGAAGAATTTGGCGTGTACACCCGGACCGAGCTGGAATCCCGTGCCGAGATCGAGTATGAGGCATATTCCAAGACTGTTAACATCGAGGCGAAGACGATGATCGACATGGCAGGCAAGCAGATCATCCCGGCGGTTGTCAAATATACGACTCAGCTTGCTTCCTCCCTGACAGCCGTCCGGACTGCCTGTGAGGAGGCCGATGTCAGTGTCCAGAAAGAACTGCTTTTAGAGACCTCTGATAAACTCTCAGAGATGAAGGTGGCATTGGCGGCACTCAAAGATATCCTGGCAAAGGCATCTGCGATCAAGGATAACAAAGAAAAAGCATTCGCCTATCTGCATGAGGTATGCCCGGCGATGGTAGCTCTCCGTAAACCGGCAGACGAGCTGGAAATGCTGGTAGATAAAGAGTTATGGCCGTTCCCGAGTTATGGGGATTTGGTGTTTGAGGTGTAGGCAGCTTTTAGAAGGTATGATTTTAATTAAAAAGATTTTGACCATCGATATAGGCTATGAATCGTTGGTCAAAATCTTTTTTTAACAACACTTATATATTTTGCAAATACGGTTTATTTCCGTCCAGGACCCTGCGTCTGTCCCTCTTGAATCGTATCGCCCTGATTGGAGGTAAATCCGTTAATCCGTTTATCGGACGAATTTGACGAAGAGCCTGACGAGTTGGAGCTTGATGTCGTCGGTGCGGTGTAAGTCGTGCCGTTGCTGTAGATGCGGCTTGGTACATTGCCGGTATCGCTGGTGGAACTGCTGCTTGTCTGGTTATTCGAAGAGCCTGACGAACTGGAAGTCCCGCCCGGCGTGGAAGTGGAGCTGCTGTAGCCGCTTCCAGGAATCGGAACGGTTGTGCCCGACGAAGAACCATTTGACGAGCTGGAGCTGTTGGAACTTCCCGGTGCAGTAAAACTGGTCGAATGATCGGAACTATTCGAATTGTTGGTGTTACCTGAACTGGAGGTCCCTGAATTGGAATTGTTCGAAGCCGTTCCGTTTGGCCCCGAAGTGCTGCTTGAAGAAGAACTGCCAGACGAAGTCCCTGTTCCCTGTGAAGCACTTGGGTCAAAATAGCTGTCGCTCATGCCGGAGAGACTGGACGGTGGATTCTGGCACGCACCGCTCTTGGCAAAGGTGTATTTCACCGAATCAATCGTCCGGGTTGTGTTCGAAGCCATCTTACCGTTCTCATCCAGATAATAGTAGGTGCCGGATACCTTAATCCAGCCTTTCTGACGGTGTCCGTACTCATTGAAATAGTACCAGGTGTCGTCGATCTGCTTCCAGCCGCGGCTCATATTGCCGTCTGTCTTGTCCATGTAGTAGGTGTTTCCGTTGCTGTCATTGAGCCAGCCAGTCAGCATCTTGCCATCATGGAGATAGTAGTATTCATTTTTAATAAGCTGCCAACCGGTCAGCATTTTTCCATTTTCGTCGAGATAATACCAGGTGCTGTTTACCTTCTGCCAGCCAGTCCGCATCGCCCCGTCCGTGCCGAAATAGTACCAGGTGCCGTTATCCATCTTCTGCCAGTTGGTAAACATCCGTCCATCATCGCCCAGATAATACCAGACCGTATCAAGCTGGAGCCAGCCCTTCTGCATCACACCGTACTGGTTAAAATAGTACCAGTAGTTGTTGATTTTCTGCCATTTAGTCATCATCTCGCCGCTCTGGTTGAAATAATACCAGGCGGAAGTGGATGAATCCTGACGCCATCCAGTCACCATCTTGCCGGTCGATTCATCCATATAATAATATTTCTCTCCGATATGTACCCATCCGGTATGCTTCTGACCGTCGTCGGTCATGTAGTACCAGTAGTTTCCGTCCTTCAGCCATCCGGCCGCACGGCTCTGGGAAGAAGGAAGCAGCCCCATGGCACCGATCAGGCAGGCAAGCCCAAGCAGCTTTGCATATCTTTTCCGCATCGCGTATCCCCCTTGCAATGTGATTTATCGTTATTTATGATTACAGTAGAAATTAATATCAAAGATGTTGGGGTCAAAAGGCATTTTGACCCCTCTGATACCAGATTGCTCCGCACTATATGCTCCCGCAATCTTCAAAAACATTCGTAATTCGCTCATTTTTCTTTGAAAAATGGCTACTTACTCATGTTTTTGGCGGGTCCCAAGGTCAAAAATTCTCCTGCAAGCAAGCTTGCGTCAAACTTCTGACCTTTTGACCCTGGTATCATATCAAATTACTTTATAAGTATAACATAGATAAATGTAAAATACCTAACGGAAATATTACAATTTTAACAAGTCCTCGGAAACAATTTTTCGATAATAATTTTTCGCATACCGGTACATCACGATCGTGTAATCGCCAAATTCGCGTCCTTCCATACTCTTGAAGACCGCCCAGAGCGCCCACAGGAAACCTCCGAGCGCCGCATAGGCATACGTGACAAAGCGTTCTTCGTCTGATGGGGCGTGCTGGAGGTATTCTTCCAGAAGGTGGTCAAGCTCTTCCTGTGAATAATATGAATAAATACTGCACATCGCAATATCAATGAGCGGATCGCACATGCCTGCATACTCCCAGTCGATCAGACGCAGGGAGCCGTCCGGCAGAAACAGGAAATTGTCTGCAACCGAGTCAATGTGGGAGAGGCAGCAAGGACGTTCCAGTGTATCCAGCCGATCCATCAGTTCATTCATCCGGGCGCGGACTGCCGGGTAGTCCTCGAACAGCATTTCCTCATGTCCGCGGCAGATCCTCTCATAAAAATCAATCCGTTCCCGGATGCGGAACGTGTGCGGAACCGTCACGCCGGAATGATGCAGCTTCCGCAGCATCTCCATGCAGGCGGCCATCTCCTGCGGGTTCTTTGCATCCGCATTCCGAGCGCCCTCATAATACTGGGCGATCTTGTAGCCGGTTTTTCCGTCAAAATACAAAATATGTTCGGTAATGCCAAGCGGTGTGACCGCCTTGTAAACAGCCTCCTCCTCTTTCCGGTTAATCAGAAATTCTGTTCCCGGACCCGGAATGCGGCAGATATAATGTTTTCCATCCAGTTCAAACAGGAACGACTGGTTTGTCATGCCGGATTTGAGACAGCGGATGTTGTGTATCGCTTCCTCTTTTACATTGAAAACGCGTGCGACCAGCTGCATGGCGGCATTGTCCGAATGATTCTGATATTTCGGATCAAACAGGCGCAGTTCTTCCAGGTTTTCAAACTCATAGACCTGATCCGCCGGCTGGCAGTTCATCGAAAAATCCAGTTCTTTGATATGATCGACGACAACCTGTTCCCAGTACCATTGTTCTGTGCCAGGCTGATGATAGGCTTCCTCAATGAGCGGAATCAGCTGGTTGGAAAAATCACGCGAGAGGAACGCAGGTCCATACATGACCCAGGAATCATGCCCACCGACCTGCACCGATGTGATACGCCCCTTTTTATTAGAAGAAAGACACCATTCCGACGTTTCACCATCCATGTAAACAGAAGAGTACCATGCGCCGCACTCATATTTATGGTACATATTGTTTCGAATCCAGTTGTCCGAGACAAGCAGATACATATTGCGACCGCGGAACAGCTCGCGGGCATGGTAGATCGTAGCCAGATTATTTTTGGTGGCGTACTCCGGGTTATAGAGGAGTTTGACCTGATATTTGTCGATCAGATATTCAAACTTTTCCTTTAAATAACCGACGATAATTGTGATATCCGTGATCCCCGCTTCATGGAGCTGCTTGATCTGGCGCTCAATCATTCGCTCGCCAAACACTTCCAGAAGCCCCTTCGGCGTCTCAAACGTCAGCGGCACAAACCGGGAGCCAAACCCGGCGGCGGTAATGACGGCTCCATCCACTTTAAATTGTTCCAGATACTTAAGCCCCTGTTCGGTCAGCAGATATTTCCCCGTATCCATATCCGTCATGAGAAATGCCTCCTCCAGGCAGTCCCCAAGCAATTTATTCACAGTCCCCAGGGAAAGATTCAAAATCGAAGCAAGCTCCCGCTGGGTTACATCCGGATTCTCATAGAAACTCCGGCAGATCAGTCCATAGCGATCCATATAAAACCTCCTGAATTATTAAATTCTTTTATTTTTCTCTTATATATTCACGTATTTCGTCATCATTATAGATGGATAAGAGTGAAAATAGGTTCTAGCTGTTGTGTGTTCAAAAAATAAAATTAAAAGTGATATATGAACATTATAGCATAAACACAGAGAAAGTAAACGGAAAAAGCAATGCTGCGGGGGGAGAATAAAGACTGTTACTGGGCACGTATGCGTGAACAGTGACGAAAGGCTTGATAAGGTGGTCTGTGGGAAATAAGAAACGTAAAAAATACTGGAAATACAGGCATTTTAGCGGTTAAAACAGGATTGTACAAATATAAATACAATTACGAAACTATAAAGAATTTTCGTAAAAAATCCGTAAGAAAATGCACAGATAAATGTTATGGTATTTTGGAAAAACGTGTATTATAATGTGGATGTATCGGAGAAAGGCAGTACTTCACAGGGAAGAGAAACATAGGAAATACAGACAATATTCCACTTCAAAATAAAAAGTTGGAAATTCTGTAAAAAAACTATTGATAATTTTCCATATCCGAAGTATAATGACCTAGTAATGCAGTTAGGATTTCGAGAAAAATATTTCAAAAAGTAAAAAGGAGAGTGCATTAATTATGAGAAAGCAGACTAAATTAGTTGCAGTACTTTCTGCAGCAGCTTTACTCGCTATGGGTGCTTCCATGACTTCTTTCGCAGCTGGTTGGCAGAAAGATGACGCTGGTGTTTGGCACTACTATGATAGCGATGACAATCAGGTAACTGACGAGTGGAAAAAAGATGGTGGTAAGTGGTTCTACCTCAACGAAGATGGCGATATGGAAACAGACGCTTGGGTAGACGATGACTACTATGTAGGCGAAGATGGTGCTATGCTGGTTAACCAGTGGGTCAAAGTAGCTGATGATGATGACAGCAGCGATCCGGATGATGATGGCGAGAACTGGTACTACTTCAACAATAAAGGTAAGAAAGTAACCGATGATAAGAAGAAGATCAACGGTAAAACCTACTACTTCAACACCGACGGTGAGATGAGATACGGTTGGTTCGAAGATAACGGTGACTGGTACTATCTGGGAACTGAGGATGAAGGCTGGAGAACAGATGCTAAGTGGCTGTGGTTAGAAGAGCCGAATGAGGATGACGAGGATAACGATTCCATGCCGTCTCATGATGATGATTGCTCCCTGTGTGATAGCGAAGGCTGGTACTACTTCCAGAACGACGGTAAAGCATACAGAGACAACAGCAAGAAAAAGAAAATCAATGGTAAATACTACTACTTCAACGAGCATGGTCAGATGCTGTACGAGTGGATCAATACTAAGGAGTACACAGCTACTGGTTCCTCCACAGAATTTATTCTGGATGGTAACAGAGCAGGCGCTTCCGCAAGCGATATGATCTACGCTAACGAAGTTGAAGATGGCTCCAGATCAGCAGGCTGGTACGAGATCGACGGTGCTGAGGATCTTGGCAACGACAACGATACCGACTGGTACTTCTTCAAGAAGGGCGAAGCTAAGAAGGCAGGCGCTGAGGATGCTCAGACTGACTCTACAGGTGCAACCCAGTACAGAAAGAAAATCAAAATCAATGGTAAGTACTTCTGCTTCGATCAGGATGGTAAGATGCAGACAGGTCTGCAGAGAATTGCAAACCATACCTACTATTTCGATGACAATGGCTATATGAAGACCGGTAAGACAACTGCTGATGATGACAATGATGATACATTCACATTCTACTTCAGCACAAAGAACAACGATACTGGTAAGGGCTATGACGGAATCAAAGATGGTTATCTGTACGCAGATGGTCAGAGACTTGAGGCTGATGATGACTACGCTGTATACAAATACAACAATCTTCTGTATGTAGTTAACAAGACTGGTAAGATCCAGAAATCTACTTCTAAGAAGTACGAACTGGATGGCGGCGAAGGTTATGTAACTGTAACCAAGAGCGGTACTGTTAACAAGTACTTTGTTGATGATGAGAAGAATACAAATGCAACAACACTTCCGACTGATGTAATCAGAACTGGTGGTTTTGATGTAGATGGTCAGAGCACAACTGATGGTTTCGTTTGGGAGCCGTAATTGAGCTGAACTTGAAGAATTGAGCTGATAGCTTGATATAAAGAGGACTCCGACATCTCAGAGAAATCTGGGATGCCGGAGTCCTTTTTGCATAGAAACAATGTTACCATATTTAGTCAGAAAAAGAGCTGCCACATATGAATGCGACAGCTCTCCTTTAATTTAGAGAGATTAAGAAATTCTAATCGGTTGAAATTAAGAATCACTTAAAGTAATACTTAATTATCTCCATCCCTCAGCATAATCACTACCTGTATAGGTATAAACATCATTGCTATCGTACAGATCGATGAACGGAACTGCTACTTTATTATCATTTGCGTTTTCATAAGACTTAGCATCGAAACCAGTTGCATTGATGTCTGTTGCAAGATCTGTTAATAAATCTTCGCTTCTAGTTGCTGCTGCATTGCCAACCTGAACAGAAGATACGATACCTTTCTTGTTAGTTGTTACATGTACATCTTTTCCAACGTATGCGCCGTTTTCGATATCATCATATTTCTTGCTGTTGGTAGCTTTCTGAATCTTACCCTTTGTATTTACAAGGTAGATACTTCCATCTACTACATAGAACTTATAATCATCATCTGCTTCCAGTCTCTTACCGTTGAAGTACAGAGTACCATCTTTTTCACCGGTATAACCGATACCGTTCTTACCGTTCTTGGTTGTGAAGTAGAAGGTGTAATCATCATCTTCGCACTCTACGCTGGAAACTTTACCAGTCTTCTGGTAGCCATTCTCATCGAAGTAGAAGAAGCCATGATCTTTAACGATGTACTGAAGACCATCCTGCATCTGACCTTTTTCGTTGAATGCGAAATACTTGTTACCGCTTACTTTAACTTTCTTTCTCATTACATAAACACGACTACCGCCATCAGTTGTACCTGCATAATCATCAGTCTTTGATGCATGATACATTTCACCATCATCGATGTAGTACCAGTCTGTATCGCTGTCTGTCTTCATAGCCTCGGAACCATCGATCTGATACCAACCATCAGCTCTCCAGCCTTCTTCATTTACATTGTAGTACAGCATCTCACCAGCAGTTGCTACAGAGCCATCAGCACGTTTTGCATCAAGCTGCGCGTTGGAACCAACAGAAACTTTCTTATTGTCAATCCACTCATACAGCATCTGACCATGCTCATTGAACATGTAGAACTTACCGTTGATTTTCTTCTTTGTTTTATCTTTGTACATCTTACCAGAGGACTGGAACCAGTACCAACCTTCGTCATCACACGGATCAGAAGAGGTATCGTCACACAGACCTTTATTCTGTCCGTCATCCAGATCCTCATCGCTTAAGTTACCGGATCTCTCCAGCCACAGCCACTTGGACTCTGTTCTAGCACCATCGTTCTCATCGCCATAGTAGTACATTTCGCCGTTGCCATCCTGCTGCCAGCCGAACTGCATCTTACCATCGCTATCGAATAAGTAAGTTTTACCATTAATCTTCTTGGTATCGCTTACAACTTTTTTACCTTTGTTGTTGAAGTAGAACCAACGCTCACCATCCTCATCCGGCTCATCCTGATCTTCGTCAGATACAGTATATTTCCAAGCGTTTGTCAGCATAGCACCGGACTCATCTACATAGTAGTCATCATCTACCCAAGCATCTGTCAGCATATCGCCGTCTTCGTCAAGGTAGAACCACTTGCCACCATCTTTTTTCCACTCACCGGTTACCATGTCATCATCGCTATCATAGTAGTGCCATACTCCAGCGTCATCTTTCTGCCAACCAGCTGCGAAAGAAGTCATGGAAGCACCCATAGCGAGTAAAGCTGCTGCAGAAAGTACTGCAACTAATTTAGTCTGCTTTCTCATAATTAATGCACTCTCCTTTTTACTTTTTGAAATATTTTTCTCGAAATCCTAACTGCATTACCAAGTCATTATACTTCGGATATGGAAAAGTATCGGGCGGTGGGAAAAATGTCGTTTCTTTTCTTTCTTTCGCGTCTTGACTTTCCTTTCTTTCTTTCGTAAAATAAGAGAAAGAAAGGAGGAATCTCATGCTATCGTTTGAAAATCAGGAAGTTGAGTTTAAACAAGAATATGTAGCTGATATTCGAAAAGAAGTGATTGCGTTTGCCAATGCTTCTGGAGGTACCATTTTGATTGGAGTTCGAAAAGATGGAACGGTTATTGGAGTGAATGATCCAGATTCAGTTATGTTGCAGGTCGCGGGTTCGTTAAAAGATGCGATTGCTCCAGATATCATGCCATTTGTGAATATAAAAACGGTTGAAATAGAGGAAAAAACAGTAATCGAAATTAATGTTGCGACTGGAACAAATCGCCCTTATTATATCCGAGAAAAAGGATTGAAACCGAGCGGTGTTTATGTCCGAAAAGGAAGCTCTTCACAGCCAATGACGGATGACGGCATCCGTGAAATGATTATTCAAAACGGTATCCGTTCCTATGAATCCTGCCGGAGCATGAATCAGGCATTGACATTTGAGGTGTTTTCTGCTGAAATGTCCAAACGGAATATACCATTGGGTTCGTCTCAGATGATGACTCTGAAAATGATTGGTGAAGATAATTTATATACAAATCTTGCATTGCTATTATCCGATCAGTGTGAAGTAACGACAAAGGTTGCCATTTTCCAGGGAACTGACAAAGCAATTTTCCGCGATCGGAAAGAATTTTCTGGTTCAATTATCAAGCAGCTAGATGACGTTTTTCAGTTTATCGATCTAAACAATAAAACGAAAGCAAGTTTCTCAGGCTTAGAGAGAATTGACAAGAGAGATTATCCAGAAGAGGCGGTCAGAGAATCATTATTAAATAGTATTGTTCACAGAGACTATTCTTTTAGTGGCAGCAATCTGATTAATATTTATGATGACCGGATGGAATTTGTTTCTTTGGGCGGTCTGGTTTCAGGATTGGAATTAGATTCTATTTTTTTAGGCGTATCACAACCAAGAAATCCGAATCTGGCGGCTATCTTTTATCGAATGATGTTGATAGAAAGTTATGGAACTGGTATTGGCAAAATTCAACGCGCATATAAAGATTTTTCCAAACAGCCTGTATTCGAAACAGCCAAAGGAGTATTTCGTGTTACACTTCCAAATCGAAATGAAATGCTTAATCACACAAATCTGCCCAAAAAACGGATTGTAGCTGTATACAGACAGCCTTCTTCATTAACAGAAAAGCAGCTTATTCTGGAATATGTAAATAAAAACAAGAAAATAACTCGAAAAGAAGCGGAAGCAATATTAAATTCCGGTACAACTAAAGCATTTAAATTATTGAAAGAGCTTTGTACTTCAGGAGAATTACAAGCAATCAGATCTGGAAAAAATACGTATTATACGTCTGTTTAGGCTGAAATTTTTCAAATCAGTTTGAAAAACGGCACACCGCATTCTCGTTACTTTAGTGATGAGTTAGGTGTGCCAATTATTTTAACAAAATTAAGAACAAATATTTGCCTTGTAAAGAAATGCATGGTATAATATAAATATGGAAAATGTATATTTCTTACGAAAGAAAAATTACTTTCGTAGGTAGAGGAAATGGTATTCTTTACAGTATCATCTTGTCTAGTGCGCGAAGTATCGAAAACAGAAAGCAGGGACCTTTATGCAGATTGTATCCAGCTATGGAGTAGAAATTAAAAAAAAGAATATACCGCTCCGCGCTACGCTGGATATTTTTCGGAAAGCAGTTTCCTATCTGATTCCGGTAGATATGAAGATAATAAAAAAATAGTCCCTCTTTATGCCATTTTTTGCATATAAATTTCTATAATAAAAAGTGTGATCAAGTTTTTTAAATGAAAGTGTGATCACACTTTTTTATATAGAATTATTTTTCTTTTGCCTGAGCACAGCGGCTAAATCCCCATTCACTCACATACAACACAGCCGCTACTGGAATTGCTGTCACGCACACAACAATCAGATTGAACAGCCACTTGAAGTTTGTGATAAAATGCAGGCTCTGGGGAACGGTAATTTTATCATACAGAAAAGCCAAAATCTGCGGATCCCTTGTCAAGATAAAAGCCAGAAATGCAACTCCTGCTCCAAGCACAACTGCCATACCAAAGAGCATCCCCCAGACACTCCATTTTGTCTTAGAATCTATCATCATGCGTTACATCCTCCTTGAATTTGATAGTTGTAGTGTAACGCAAAGATGTGTTTCTTTTGTGAAAATAATAGGAAATATTTCTTAAACGGGGAAGTTAGGATTTTGTTTCACTTAACAAATCTTCTAATCGTTTTATAAACTCAAATATGGTGTTCGGCAGTTTTTTACAGCTTCTGCACATAAATCCAGATAAGATGTCATTGTCATATCGAAATTCCATTCTTTCGAATATTTTTTAAATACAATGAAGAATCATTTTTCCATTCATCTCCAACAATAAGCTTAATATCAGTTTCAACACTATAAGCAGATGATGATTACAGACTCTTCTATGTAGAAGGTAAAGTATACCTGGTAAATACCAAGGGTAAAGTACAGAAATCTAGCAAGAAGTACGATGTAGAGAACAAGGGCATCGATGCTGAGGTTTATGTAACAATCAACAAGAACAGCAAGTCTGTAGCTAGCGTTGGTGATGAAACTGCAGAGACTCTTATCAACAATATCAAGTTTGTAAATAACTACTCAAATACAAGCGATATCATGGAAGATACAAAGGTATCTGTACCGTTCATCCAGCTGTATGATGATAACCTGTATACCTATACAAAAGGAACAGGTTCTGTTACACCGACTTGGACTGCTAAGAACTAATTTTTGAAATTAATTTGAAGCAATAATAGAAGCTCCTTCTCCAAGGAAAATTTCCTTGGAGGGGGAGTTTTTTGATCGTGCGATCGATAGTGCACAAAAAAGAGCTATCGCACATTAGTACGACAGCCCCTTTTTCAAAAAATATAAAGATTTTTTACTTTTAATCTAGAGCGAGTAGATGATTACGGCTCCCAAATGAAACCATCCGGTGCATCTTCAACAGTTCTGACATATGTACCGTTTTCATATACTTTGGTTTTTGTATTATATCCACCAACTTTAACGGTTGCATCACCATCCACAAAAGCTACGGTATAATCGGTAATTTTATCCAGTTTTTCACTAGAATAATTCTTAACCGTACCATCCGAGTTAACGGTTACATAACCTTCACCACCATCAAGCTCATAAGCTTTCTTTGTGGATTTCTGAATCTTACCTGTTTTGTTTACAACATACTTGCTACCCTTGAAATTATAAATAGCATAGTCATCTTCTGCTTCCAGTCTCTGACCATCGGCATATACGTAGCCATCTTTAATGCAGTCATAACCTTTACCAGAATCTGTATTCTTGGTGCTGAAATAGAATGTGAAAGTATTGTCATCATCATCATCAACTGTCATCTTACCAGTCTTCATATAACCATTCTCATCGAAATAGTAGGTTTTTCCACCAATTCGCTGAAGACCTGTCTGCATCTTACCATCCTGATCGAAGCAGAAATACTTACCATTGATTTTGATTTTCTTTCTGTACTGGATATGGCGGTTAGAATCTCTTACAGCATCATCAACAGTCTGGGAAGCTTTTTTAGCCTCGCCTTTCTTGAAGTAATACCAATCGGTATCATTGTCGTTATCACGATCGGCTGCACCAGCAATCTCATACCAACCGTCAGCTCTCCAGCCTTCTTCAACCTGGTTAGCGTAAATCATATCGCTGGCAGTAGCAGTTTCATTTGCACCATCGTTCTGGTCATCCAGAATATAGTCCGGAGTGCCCTCGTTTACGCTCTCTCTGGTATTGATCCACTCATACAGCATCTGTCCCTGCTCGCTGAAATAGTAGTATTTACCATTAATTTTCTTTTTGTTGTTGGAATTATGATATACTTTTCCATCGCTTCCAAACCAGTACCAAGCTTCATCATCTGCGCCTTCGCCCAGTGTAGTTGCTGCTGCTTTTTCGCCATCTTCATCAGATTCCTCATCTGGTCTTTCAAGCCATAACCAACCAGATTTTCTGGAACCGTCATCCTCTTCGCCAAGGTAGTATACAGAGCCGTCTTTCTCATACCAACCATACTGCATTTTACCGTCAGTATCGAAGAAATAGGTTTTGCCATTAATCTTCTTATCTTTTCCTTCTACTCGTTTTCCCTTAGAATCGAAATAATACCAGCTATCACCGTCTTCATCTGGATCATCTTCTTCATCTTCAGCAGTAGTTTTAACCCATTCATTTGTTAACATATGACCGTCTTCGCCTACATAGTATTCATCAACCCATGCAGAGGTCTCCATCTCACCATCTTCGTCAAGATGGAACCATTTACCGCCGTCTTTCTTCCACTCGTCAGTTACCTGATTGTCATCGCTATCATAGTAGTGCCAAACACCAG
>OMGU01000539.1_pt1 | contig 40671 bp, 37 predicted proteins | sample 1646121 | NCBI WGS metagenome assembly OMGU01 (sample SAMN05578581, study PRJEB25193) | human gut metagenome | biome: Human Microbiome; feature: human-associated habitat; material: feces | host: Homo sapiens | place: USA:Birmingham
GTGTGCTCTTACGATCTCACTAAATAAGTTTTACACATCGAACAAGAGTATAGAGGGTCTCGGCGGAGCTGAAGTGTTTGAGGTGTGAAACTTATTTAGTGACAATTCGGATGCGGCCAACGTGGCCGAGACGATACCCATCGGAGCGAGCTAGTTCCCGATCGCCGAGCGGCGGATCCAGATCTGCATATGTGTCGCCCGACTGCGGAAGGCCGTGGCCGGGCGACTTTTTGTTGTCTGGAAGGACTGCTGTTCGTTACGAGTTATCCAAAGGCAACTTTTAGTATACTGGTCACTCGCATATCGTGCGTTTGCCAAGTGGTGCGCGGGGTATGTAAACAGCTACGCCTCGGGGCGCTGGGCCCCGCTGGATGTTTCCGTTGAGGAGAGTCGGCCGTGGATCTGCTGCTGCATTTCATAGAGCATGCGCTCGAGGACACCCTTGTGCTCGTGCCGTTCCTGTTCGTGACCTATATTGCGCTCGAGGCGCTCGAACATGCCGCGGGCGCCCGTGCGAACGCGGTGGTTCGCCGCGCGTGCGCTGCCGGACCGGTTGCCGGCGCGCTGCTGGGCGTGGTCCCGCAGTGTGGCTTTTCGGCCATGGCGGCCACGCTCTATGCCGGTCGCGTGGTGACGCTCGGTACGCTCGCGGCGGTGTTTCTCTCCACGTCCGATGAGATGCTGCCCATGTTGGTGGCCGAGCGGGTCGACGCGGGGTTGCTGTTCCGTGTGCTGGGGCTGAAGGTGCTGGTCGCGCTTATCACGGGCGTGCTTGCCGACCTCGCCATCCGCGCGCTGCGCAAAAACGCCCGCGTGCACGCGTTTTTGCGTCGCACGGTGTTCTCGGTGCGTCGCGACGGTGTGGAGGCCGACGTGGTGGACCAGATGGCCGAGGGCGGGGAGACCGCCGAGCACATTTGCCGTCTGTGCGAGCAGGATCATTGCGGTTGCGGCCACGATCATGTACATGTGCATGGAGACGAGCACGGCCATGAGCACGGCCATGAGCGCGGCTATGAGTACGGTCATGAGGATGCCGACGGTCACGTGGCGGGTTGCGACCATGATCACGGCCACGGCCACGGCCACGGTCACGGCCACAGCCATGCCGGCGGGCGCTTCGGAATCGTCGGGTCGATCTTGATGAGCGCCGTCTCGCACACCGTGCAGGTGAGTCTCTTCATTTTCCTGGTGACGTTCGCGCTGGTGCTCGTTCTGGAAACGGTGGGTGAGGATGCCTTGGCCGCGTTCCTCTCGGGCAACCAGCTACTCGCGGTGTTCGCCTCGGCGCTGGTGGGCCTGGTGCCCAACTGCTCGGCGAGCGTGGTCATCACGCAGCTCTACTTGGAGGGCGTGCTGGGCTTCGCGCCGCTCATGGCCGGCCTGCTCACGTCTGCCGGCGTGGGGTACCTGGTGCTGTTCCGTACCAACCGCCACCCGCGCGAGAACGTCGTGATCGTGGTTGGACTGTTCTTGGTTGCATGCGTTTGGGGTCTGGTGTTCGCAGCGCTTGGGATGTAAGGCGCCGTCTGGTGCGTTTGTAAGGGGGCCTCGGTGCCAGAGCGGTACCGAGGCCTCTTTGCGTTTGAGGCGGGCGTGAAGGGGGGTGCGGTTAGCTGTCGAGAGCCTCGCGCAGGAGCTGGGCGAGGTTGCGCTGGAAGCGCTCACGGTCGTCGTCGGTGAAGGCGGCCGGCCCCTGTGTGCGTCCGCCCGCGCGGCGGACCTTTTTCTCCTCGTGGCGGATGAACAGCTGCATATCGATGGTGGCCTTGTTGTAGACGTGCCCGCGCACGCCGATGGCGGCAGCTCCGCGACCGAGCACCATGCTGGCAAGGCCGATGTCCTGCGTGACCACCACGTCGCCGGGCTCCAGGCGCTCGATGATGGCAAAGTCCGCGCTGTCGGCGCCGCATGAGACGTCGAGGGTCTCGGCCCAAAAGCCGGGATGCGTGGCGTCGCGCCCGCGGGCGTGTTCGGCGTCGCGCGGGTCGTCGCGGCGGATGCGGCGGGCGAGGTTTTGCGTGGAGTTCCCGGCGATGAGCACGGGGATGCGTGCCGATCGCGCGCAGGCGAGCGCCTCGCGTGTGACCGGGCACGCGTCGGCGTCGATGATGAGGGTGGGCATGGGGGAGATCCTAACGTTACGAAGCGGCAAATGATCAAAACCTGATTCCACCTGTATCATAATCTGCCGCGTGGGGTCCGTGTGGGGTACAACATCGAGGACAACGGCATCAGAATCCATCGCATGGACGACGCGGTGTGTCAAATGTACGACTTTGCCCAGGGGCGCTGGGTCAACAGCGCGGAGATCATGGACATGTTCATCGGCGAGCTGTGGGCTGACAAGGTGAGCGAAGCCGAGGCAAACAGCGTCACTCCGCGTGCCGCAGCAGAATCCATTCCCTGCGATAATGGTGCCGATTCGTCCGGACAAAAATCGATGCTGGCTGCTAAGGGTGCGAGTCAAAGCTTGCATAGGGACCCTGAGTGTCGCCGCATAACGGGGAAGGATGGAGGGATGGAAATGGGTGCGAGAAGAAGCGGGTCGCGCATTTTCATCGTCATGCTCGCAATACTTGCGCTCACGTTAATCGCCGTCGGTGCGGTCCGTATCGCGACGGGGCGCCTTTGCATCACATCCTCGCATCGCCCTGTCGACCGGTACGAGGGAGCTTCCGGGGCGGGCGATGCCGGCCTCTCCGCCGACCCCGCTGCCACGGTTGACGCCGACGCCGATGGCATCGCCGACAACGGTGATGTCCTTGCCGCTGCCCTCGCCTACATCCAGACCCGCCCGCACTACAAGAGCGTCTATTACCCTTCGGGCTATCCCGATGACGAACACGGCGTCTGCACCGATGTGGTTGCCATCGCGTGCCGGGAGGCGGGTTACGACCTTCAGGCACTCGTCGCGGCCGATGTTGCGCGGCGTCCAGAGGCCTATGCGATCGAGATTCCGGATCCGGCGATCGATTTCCGTCGCACGCCCAATCTCAAGGTCTTTTTCGATGCTCATGCGCAGCACCTGGTAGACGATGCCGATGAAATCACCGAATGGCGCGGTGGGGACATTGTCTTGTATGAGGGGCACATCGGGATTGTCTCCGACCGTCGCAATGAGCGCGGCGTTCCGTATCTCATTCATCATTCCGGGCCGTTTCAGTTGCGCTATGAGGAAGACAAGCTGCAAAGCTATGGGCACATCGTCGGGCATTATCGCTTGGATCCCACATGCTTCGCGCTGCTGTCACAGGGCGCAGATTCGCATGATTCCGCTACCTGACTTGGGCAGCTCTTCAAAGGTGGTGCCACAATGAAAATCAAGGGCCTCATATTCTTCGACATCGATGGGGCGCTCGCGCGCGGCGTCATTTTGGCCCGCTATCGCGCGTGCGCGGCTATCGCATCCCGTAGCCAGGCGGCGCAGCCGGCGACGTTGCCATCGTAATAGGCGGTGAAACGCTCATCTGCGACGTACATCTCCGCGAGACCCCTGTGCGCTTCGGGCGCGTAGAAGTTCCAGGTGAATCCGAGCCACTCTCGGTGGAGGCGATAGATGCGTTCTCCCTCGTCGCCTGTGGGATCGGCATTCGCACTTACGGCCGCTTCGAGCGATTCGTTGATCGTACGCCCCAGCTTCTGGAAGCGCTCGAACTCGCCCTCGCTCAGGTTGAGCATCTTGCGGTTTGCCTCGTCCGCGGCGGTGTCGCCCCAGCGCTCACGCACCTCGGCGCCGTGCTTGCGCTCGTTTTGCTCCACGAGCTCGCGCTTCATGCCCTCGAACTTCGTCTTATCGTCCATGGGGACTCCCTTCTCAATGTGCTCGATTGTGCGTTCGACGGTGCGGATGAGGGCATCGAGTCGCTCTCGTTCTGCCCTGAGCGTTCCAAGGTGGCGCGCGAGCGTTCGTCGGCGCTCATCTTCCGTTGCGCTCAGGGCGCTCGGAATCTCCGCCATGCTCATTCCCATGTGGCGCAAGAGCAGGATTTCCTGCAAGCGGTCGAGGTCCGCAGGGGTGTAGCGGCGATATCCGTTGGCTGTTCGCGCGGGTACGAGCAGCCCCTCCTCTTCGTAATATCTGAGCGTTCGGGTTGAGACCCCCACGATGTCGGAGACCTCTCTGATGCCATAAGCTATGTTCGCGCTCACATGCCCCTCCCGTTCCGTTCCGCTCGTAGGATAAGCCTTCTCGTAGCGTGAAGGTCAAGGGGTCGTTTTTTGGGGGTTCAGATAGACAAAACCGCCCAGGCCTTTTGCGGGGGCCCGGGCGGCGAGTATCGGTGTTGGATTGCGGACGATGCGCAAACGGGGCGCGTCGCGAACGCCGTTAGCGTGAGATCTTTCCAAAGGTGAACGCACGGACGAGCAACACGCCGCCCAGCACCGCGAGCGCGATGCCGGAGAAGACGATCATCAGGTCGACCGATTCGAGCGGGAACATGAATACGGCGATGCCCGCGACAATCGACAGTACGCCGGAGAGAATGGAGAGACCGCGGTTGTGCACCATGCCCGTCTCGACGAGGGTCACCACGCCCTCGATAATCCAGCCGAATCCGATTGCGATGGCTGCGAGCGTCGCGAGGGCCGCAGCGGATGCGGCCTGGTTCTTGAGCATGATGATGCCGCAGAAGAGCAGCAAGAGGCTGGAGAGGATATTGAGTGCGCGCCAGCCCGCAGGCATGAAGGGCGTGCCCACGGCCACACCGATGCGCACGACGCTTGCGATAATGAAGTATGCTCCGAGGATGACAGCGAGCACCACGAGTGTCTTCACGGGCCAGATGAGCAGGGCGGCGCCGCCGATGAGTCCGACTACTCCGGTTACGCCGTATAGGAACCTGATCGCCTTGATACCACGGTCGATCATCCCAAACTCGTCAAAGCAGAAGGGATCGATGTGCCGTTCGCCCTCGTCGTCGATGAATTCTCTCATGGCCACTCCAATCGACAGAAGTTAGATAACTACATATGTAATCCTACCCATGCGAAAGGAAAGGGATACCTTTGGACCCTGCGAGCGCTGTCAGCTCATCGATTGATACAATCGGAACACATTGATATGAGCAAATGCGACATCCGTAAACATGATGTCACATCGAGTGGGGGGCTTCGATGAGCGGTGATTTGTATCTGGTTCGACACGGCCAGACCATGTTCAACGAAAAGCGCGTTATCCAGGGCTGGTGCGACGCCCCGCTCACGCCGGAGGGCGAGGAGCAGGCGGAGCGCATCGGGCGGTACTTTGCGCGCGAGGGGATCGCGTTCGACCATGCGTGTACCTCAACGTTGACGCGCACCCAGCAGACGATTGAGCGCATTGTGGATATGCCTTACGAGCGCGTGGAGGACCTGCGCGAATGGGGCTTCGGGGTCTTCGAGGGGGAGCGGGTCGACCTTATGCCACCGTTTCCCTGGGGCAACTTCTACGTTCCGTTTGGTGGGGAGGGGCAGATGGCCGTCCGCGCCCGCGTGAGCGATGCCCTGGCACGGATTATGGAGCAACCTGGGCATGGGCGCGTTTTGGTGGTGAGTCACGGGTCGGCGTGCCGTGAGTTTCTGACTAAGTGGGTGCCCGATGGCGGTTTTGGCTGCGGTAAAGTGCCAGGCAACTGCAGTGTTATGCATTTCGCGTTCGACAAGGGCGCGTTCGAGCTGGTTGAGATTATCGAGCAGGATAAGTTGCGAGATTTGCTCGGGGAGTAGGAATTTCATTCCCGGTGTGCTTCGAAGCTTGTCGTTGATTGGGTTGTGGCCGGTGTATCGTTTGCCTAGCTGGATTCAGGGTTTAGACGAAATGTATAAATCGCGGCTATTTGCTCTGCTTCATGCATAGGTTTTTGCATCTGAGGCGACGCGCATCGTACGTTTTTCGAAGTGTGGTCAAAATACCCTGATTGTGCGCTGAAGGGTTTTGTCGCGGGCGACAAAACCCCAGGATTGCCTAAGACGAATCTTTACGTGTGAGCGGCTCTGTCCTGCCGGGCTGGAGGCTTGCGGCAAAACCGCAGGATTGGTGAAGGCGGGAAAATATGCAAGGCAGAAACCGGAAGGATTTGAGCGCACAATCAGGGTATTTTGACCAAATGTTCGGTTTTACATGAAAATGGCCTCCCTTTTGAAGAAGGGAGGCCGTGCGAACCACCGATTTTGCCCGGTGAGCGCTTCACGAAGCGATTGCTATTTCGCGATGCGATGGATGAACAGGCCACTACGCAGCTTGGGCTCGAACCACGTGGATTTGGGCGGCATAACCTCGCCGGCGTCGGCTACGGCGAGCAACTGGCCGATGCCCGTCGCGCGCATCGTGAACGCAACGCCCTCGGCACCCGCTTTGCGCTCAAGCTCCTCGGTTCCGCGGATGCCGCCGACGAAGGAAATGCGCGGATCGGTGCGGGGGTCCTTGATTCCAAAAATAGGAGACAGGACGCAGTCCTGGAGGATTGAGCAATCAAGGGAGTTTGCTGGGTTGGAGGACCTTCCGTCATCTTGGCTCGATCCGCCGCTGCGGCGCTCGTCGTCCTCGGCCGACCCCATCTCGGCGTTGAAATCGTTGCCGGCATTCTCAGCGACATAGACCCTCGGGTTGGGGTCGTCCGCCCGCAGCTCGTACCAGGTGCCGTCGGTGTGCATCCCGAACACGCCGTGCTCGCGCGGTTCCACCGGCCCCTCTGCCTCCACGATGCCGAATCCTGCGCCGCTCAGCACCTCGAGTAGCTCGTACGTATCGAGTCCGTTGCGGTCGGAAACCACGCGGTTGTACGGCAGGATGGTGAGCTGGCTGGCGGGGAACAGGACGGAGAGGACGTAGTTGAACGGCTCCTTTCCGGTGTAAGTGCCTGCCGCCCGCGCTTCTTCGCGCATGCGGCGCGCAACCTTCACGGCGCTTGCGGCCCGATGATGCCCGTCGGCGATATAGGCGCACGGAATCGTGCCGAGCATGGCACGCAACGCATCGACGGCATCGTGGCGCACGACCTCCCAGACGGTCTGGCGCACGCCCGACTCATCGGCGAAGTCGTACAACGGGGTGGAGGTCGTGGCCGCGCCGACGATCATATCGAGCACGGGCTGGTCGCGGTAGGTGAGGAAGATCGGTCCCGTCTGGCAACCGAGCGCTTCGATATGCTCGATGCGGTCGCGTTCCTTATCTTCGCGCGTAAGCTCGTGGCGCTTGATGACGCCACTTTCGAATTCGTCGACGGCGCACACGCAGACAATGCCGGTCTGCACGTGCCCCTCCCAGGCAAGGCGGTAGATGTAATACGCCAGGTTGCGGTCCTCCACGAAGGTCCCGTCCTCGAGGTGCTCGTGCAGCAGCTCCGCCCCGCGCGCGTATACTTCCGGTGCGTACATGTCCTGATCAGCGGGAAACTGCGTCTCGGGCCGGTCGATGTTCAAGAAGGAGAGTGGCCTGTCCTCGACGTACTCGGCCGCCTCGCCGCGGTCAAAGACGTCATAGGGAAGAGCTGCCACCTCGGCGGCGTGCTCGGGGACGGGGCGAATGCAAGGGAAGGGAAGCGCTCTCATGGACGGTCCTCTCGCGCGGGTCGATCACATATGGCGTTATCGTACCCCGCCTGCGCCACGATGGATGAAAAAAGCGGGGCTCGGCGTAAACTCGAGTCCCGCTTTCACGAGCGTCGCCGCGTGGTGCCGAAAAGCCGGTTTCGCCGCGTGCGAATTCCTGCCCGTTTTGTCCCGGGTGCATCATCGCGAGCGTAGCTGGGCGCGGTCTGCGTGTAGTCTGCCGCGGCCCGCGCTTCCCGGGCGCGTCCTGCGCTATTTCTCGTTCTGGCAATCGCCGAAGTGCCCCAGGCGCTCAAATTTCTCGAGGTCGGTTTCCGCCATACCCTGCTTCATGCCCTCGAGACGCTTGGCGTGCATGGAATCGTTCTCGTCATTCCAGATCTTCTCGGCCACGGGCGCCCACGCCGCCGCGCCGGCAACGGTCTTGCGGCGGAGGTCCTCCGGGGTCTCCGGTTCCACCAGGTCGGTTCCGTGCGCACCGGATTCGGCGACGAGCCGGCCGAGCTCGTAGGGGTTCTCGAGCATGGGGCAGGGCCGCAGGTGATTGTCGTTGAACGGTTGGTTCTCGTAGTACTTCATGAACAACGGCGATTTAAGGGCCTCGAGCAGCGTGACGTCGTGGATGTTGACGTTGCTGTAGTGGATGAACACGCAGGGCTCGACGTCACCCGCGGCGTTGATGTGCAGGTAGCGGCGGCCGCCGGCGATGCAGCCTCCCACGAACTCGCCATCGTTTTGGAAGTCCATGGTGAACAGTTCCTTCTTGGAGCGCATGTCGCGCACGAAATGGTACATGCGCTCGCGCTGCTCGGGCGTGGGCATGAGCGAGGCGGGCGAGGAGGCTCCCACTGGCATGTAGTGGAAGTACCAGCAGAACAGAGCGCCCTTCTCAATCATCCAGTTCATGTTCGCCTCGGTGGCCACGGCGTCGGCGTTCTCGCGCGTCCAGCAACAGGAGATGCCGAACGGCAGGCCGTTTTCGCGAAGCAGGTCCATGGCGCGCTCGATCTTGGCGTACGTGCCCTTGCCGCGGCGGGCGTCGGTCGTGCCCTCGTCGCCCTCGGCGGAGATAGCGGGAACAAAGTTGCCCACGCGAATCATCTCCTGGCAGAACACCTCGTCGATGAGGGTCGCGTTGGTGAAGCACAGAAATGCGCAATCCTGGTGTTTCTCGCACAGGCGGATGAGGTCGTCCTTGCGTACGAGCGGCTCGCCGCCGGTGTAGATGTAGATATGGCAGCCGAGCTCCTTGCCCTGGCAGATGATGGAGTCGATGTCCTCGAAGGATAGGTTGAGCGCATGTCCGTATTCAGCCGCCCAGCAGCCCGTGCAACGCAGGTTGCAGGCACTCGTGGGGTCGAGCAGGATCGCATACGGGATGTTGCACTGATGCTTCTCGCGCATTTTTTCCTGGTAGGGCCACGCCAGGACGCTACAGTCCACGACGAGCGTCTTGAGCAGTTTGGCACGCACTTCGGGGTTGAGGTCGAAGATGCGCATCATGAGCCGGTACCAGTTGTTGCGTTCGCGAATTGCGGTGTCGAAGGCTCGGCGTTGCGAGGGGAGCACGTGCTCGGGAACGAATTTGTTCACGAGCGCCATGATGGTGTCGATATTCTTCTCGGGGTCCTCTTCGAGATAGTCGATGATTTTGTTGAGGGCCGCTCGTTCCGCCGCTTGTGTGAGTGCCATGCTGTTCCTTCTTTCGACGCACTGGAGGCGACGCGGGGCATGCCTACAGTTCGAGTCGCGAAGACGGAGGATCGACTCGCCGCGTCGCCTTGTCGTGAATGGTAACAGCTGTGGTATATTCTACAAATGTGGAATAAGCAACTGTGTCTATTCAACGAAGTGCAGATAGATGTGGGTTTTGCCTCAAAGGATACGAGCTGTGGAGGAGTAAAGGGTATGGATGGGTGCCGTTTGAGGATGGTCGAGGAGCGAGGGGCCTCAAAGGCGTCCGCGCCGTCCGCGTCCCAGTGCGAGCGCATCGACCGTCGCGTGCTCCGCTCGCGTGCGGCTATGATCGCGGCGTTCGAGGACCTGTTGGCGGAGAAGGCCTATGAGGACATCACGGTCACCGACATCGCGCGTAAGGCCGATGTGGACCGCAAGACCTTTTACAAACACTTCGGGTCGATTGACGGCCTGCTCGCTTATGTGCTCGACAGCCATATCGACGATATCGTGGAGAACACGCACGGGTTGCTGGCATGCACGGGGGAGAGCGAGCAAGGCGGCTTTGCCGTTCGCATCCAGGTGTTTTTCGAGATGGTGAACAGGGCCATCATGGAGAACATCTCGCTCAAGCGGCGCGTGTTCGAGTGCGTTCCCTTCGACCTGATGTTCACCTGCATCAAGCAGTCCATGTATGAGGAACTTGAGCGTTACTGCATGATCCCGGCGAGCGTGCGCTCCGATCAGCTCGACTATTATCTCTCGTTCGTGTTCGGCGGGATTTTGTCGGCGTACCGGCAATGGATCATGATGGGCGGCGACACCCCCATCGAGAACGTCTCGAGCGCGGCGAGCGCCCTGGTTGCCCGCGGCCTTTCCTCGCTCGAGGGGTTCGAGCCCGCCGAAAGCGGCCTCGCCCCGGGCGCTCCGCGCGCGGTGGATGAGCTCGGGGCGTAGGCGCTCTGCGCTTTATTTGATGACGCGCACGCGATACATGGACGGAATCGTTCTCAGCGCTGCGATGGTGGCCTCGTCGAGGTGCTCGTCGGTGTCGAACATCGTGTAGGCATTTTCGCCGGCGCTCTCGTTGACCATGCGTTGCACATTGGCGTTGTCTTTCGCGAGGACGGCGGTGATCTGACCGATCATGTTGGGCACGTTTGCGTGCAGGCATCCGATGCGGCTCGCGGCCCGGGCCTTGCCCATGGAGCAGGTCGGGTAGTTGACCGAATGAGCGATATTGCCGTTCTCGAGATAGTCCTTAAGCTCGGAGATGGCCATGTCCGCGCAGTTCGCCTCGGCCTCCTTGGTGCCTGCGCCCGAGTGCGTGGTGATGAAGGTCCGCGGCATGCGAACCGTCTTGGGCGTGGCGAAATCGCAGGCGAACCAGGAAAGCTTGCCGGCGCGCAGTGCGGCGTCGACCGCGTCCTCGTCGATGATGGATTCGCGTGCGAAATTGACGAGCACCGCACCGGGCGCGAGCAGCTCGAGCTGGTCGGTTGAGATCATCCCGACGGTATCTGCCTTTGCAGGCACGTGCAAGGTGAGGTAGTCGCATCCGCGGCAGAGGTCCTCGAGCGTGCCCACGCGCTGGACCTCGCGATTGAGTGACCAGGCGTTCTCGACCGAGATGAACGGGTCGTAGCCAAAGACGTCCATGCCGAGCTCCACGCAGGCGTTTGCCACGCGGGACCCCACGTTGCCGAGGCCCACCACGCCCACGCGTTTGCCACGGATCTCGCGCCCCACGAATGCCTTCTTGGCCTTCTCGGCATCCACGAGGATGTCGGGGTCGTCGGCGTTATCGCGCACCCATTGCATGGCTTGGACGATTCCGCGGCTCGACATGATCATCATGGCGATGACGATCTCCTTCACGGCGTTGGCGTTGGCGCCTGGGGAGTTGAACACCACGACGCCCCGTCGCGCGTACTCCTCGATGGGGATGTTGTTCACGCCCGCGCCGCAGCGTCCGATGGCGCGGATGCCCGCCGGGAGCTCGTAGCCGTGCAGGTCGGTGGATCGCATGAGAATGGCGTCCGCGTCCTCGGTACGTTCGACCAGCTCGTACCCCGCTCCGAAGTCGACCTGTCCGTCTTTGGTGATGTCATCGATGGTCTTGATATATCGCATGGTGAGCTCCTCCGTATCCCGGCGACCGGCACCCATGGGGTCCGGCGCTCAGACAGTCCTGCTCGCACGAAGAGCCCACTGGGCTCTTCGGCTCGTGCGGAAATTCGCGGCGGACCTCAGGGGTGCCGGCCTTGCGTTCCGTAGCAGAAATAACAAATGGTGCTGACGAAGCAGAATGAATGGGGCGTCGAGCCCCTAGATAGATCGGCCGCCTCGGGAGGCCTCGAACTCGCGCATGCATGTTGCCAACGCGCCGACGGAGTCCATGGTCACGGCATTGTAGATGCTTGCTCGCAAGCCGCCCGCCATGCGATGGCCCTTGATGCCCTCGATGCCGCGCTCCCGGGCATAGGCTATGAAGGCCTCGTCCGTCTCGGCGTCGCACGTGCGGAAGGTGACGTTGCTCATGGAGCGGCTTTTGGGATCTGCCGTGCCCTGGAAGAGGTCGCTATCGTCGATGGTGCGGTAAAGCAGGTCGGCCTTTGCTCGGTTGCGCTGCGCCATGGCGACGAGCCCGTCGGTCTGCTCGATCCAGCGGAAGACCTTGCCGCACAAGTAGATGCCAAAGGTGTTGGGCGTGTTGTACATGGAGCCCTTTTCGGCCTGGACGCGCAAATCCAGGTAGGTGGGGCATATGTCGGCACGGGCCGGCCCGTTTGCGATGAGGTCCTCGCGCACGATTACCACGGTCACGCCCGCGGGCCCCGCGTTTTTCTGCGCGCCGGCGAACAGCATGCCGTAGCGCTCGATGTCGAGCGGACCGGATAGGAAGCAGCTTGACGCGTCGGCGACGAGCGGCGTGTCCGCGCAGTCGGGGAGGGTGTGGAACTGCGTTCCGAAGATGGTGTTGTTCTGACAGATGTAAACGTAGTCGAGGTCACCCGATGCCGCGCGATTTTCGGCCGCGTCGAGCTCGGGGATGCGGTCGAAGTTCGTGGCCTCGCTACTCGCAAGCACCTCGGCGTCCCCGTATTTGCACCCTTCGCGCCAGGCGAGCTTGGCGAAATTGCCGCTCACCACGTATCCGGCTCGTCCCCGGCGCATGAGGTTCAACGGGATGCCCGCAAACTGCAGGGTCGCACCGCCTTGCAGGAACAGCACACGGTAGGAAGGCGGGATGTCGAGCAGGCGGCGCAAGGTGGCCTCCGCATCCTCGATGATGGCGCGATACGCCTCGGATCGATGGCTCATTTCCAGCACGGACATGCCGGTCCCGGCGTAGTCGAAAAGCTCGTCCTGTGCTTCGCGCAGGACGCATTGGGGCAGTGCGGCGGGGCCGGCTGAGAAGTTATGTACGCGTGCCATGGTGGGACCTCTCTCGGATGTCGTGCCATTGCTAAGACTTTAGCATCATAAAGTGCTTGTTGTGTCGGTATTGGTCGAAGCGTTCATTTGTTTACATGATGCGCCTTCGACTGGATGAGCGTGGCCTCGAGTGCGAAGCGCGGTACAATAACCCTAACGTTCAAGTTGACCTTTAAGGGGTACAGATGGCCATCTTCGTCGTCTCGGACATCCACGGGCATGCGCGCGCCTTCGACCGCGCCCTCGAGCTTGCACAGCCCGGTTCGGACGACACCGTCTTCGTGCTCGGCGATATGGTCGATCGCGGCCCCGACCCGTTGGGCGTGATCGACATGGTCCGCGCGCTTCCGAATGTGCGCGTGCTCATGGGCAACCATGAGGAGATGCTCTACGAGTCGCTCGAGAGCGATGACGAGCGCGACAAGCTGACCTGGCACATGAACGGCGGCTACACCACCTACGAGCAGCTCGAGCAATTGCCGCGTGATCGCTATGTGGACGTTATGGACTGGCTCGTGAACCTGCCCACGTTCGCGGTGGTGGAGGTCGATGATCGCAGACCCTCCGCGGCGCGGGGCGATCGCAGGAGCTACCTGCTCGCCCATGCCGGCGTGGACGCGCCGCGCCTTCGGGCCTCCCTGGATGCGCTCGGTGTCTCTTGCAGCGAGGCGGCAGGGTATGCCGCGGCGACCCCGGACGATCTGCTCGCAGCCATGATCGAGCAGGACGTGAACGACCTGCTGTGGATCAGGCGCGATTTTTGGTCGACGCCGACGGGCCTGGTGGGGACGAGCGGCTTGGGGCCGGTGGTGGTTGCGGGGCACACCCCTTCGATCTCGATGCCGCGTTACGCCTCGCTCATGTGCGGGTCGGGGGTTGACGAAGACCTGCGCGGTGTGATGGTCGAGGTCGGCTGCTCGCGTGACACCGGCGGCGTCGCGGATCGCGTCTGCATCGATTGCTCCGCCGCAGCGGGCCATCCCAGTGGCCGCGTGGGCATCATGCGCCTCGAAGATCGTCGCGTGTGGCTCGCCGACATCGAGGAGGGCGAGTAGACCGCGCTTCGAGGCCGTCATGCGCCGGAACAGTTCTATGCGTGGAACGGGGAGCGGTTTTTCTCGGATAGGTCCTGCCTGATGCGGTGGTACTCGATCGACAGCAGAACGAGAAGCAGCATCATAGAGGCGAGGTATCCCGCCACGGCGCCGGTAAGGCCCATGAGCCAGATGAGCGCGGTGGGGGCCACCAGGGAGAACGCGAAGGTGATCGCGTAGGGCTTGGTGGCGGAGCTCTGCCGGCGCAGCACCGTGATGATGGCGTAGAGGAAATCGATCGCCGCGCTCACGCCGCCTGCGACGATCATCAGGTAGGCGATTCCGCGATACGCCTCAAAATCCACACCGTACATGAAGCTCATGATCGGTATCCCCAGCCAGCCCATGAACACGAGCGTGCCGGCGGTCATGAGCGTGATGACGGCGATCATTGCCAGGACGATCAGATCGAATTTGCGGCGCCTGCGAGGGTTCGACCAGATGTTGGCGAGTCTCAGCAGTTGCGGCTTGTACAGGAACCCGGCGGCGAGCAGGATGCCTTGGGCGGGGAAGAACAGCGCGTTGAAGTACAGCTGGCTGTCGTAGGGGAGCATGCCCTCCATGGCGAACTTGGGCACGCTCTCGATGAGGTTGAACATGAAGAGGGCCGAGAAGAGCGGGAGGCAGTGACGGAACAGCCCGCCGATCTCCAACGGGCTCATGCGTCTCGAGGCTTCGGTTTCCAGAAGGGCGAGCGGAATCGTGACCAGGATGAGGGTGGCGACGGCCACCAGGCCCGCGACCGCGCCCGCCAGGGCGATGCTGCGCGTGATGAACAACAGTACGCTGAAGGCGATGATGACCGAGACCGATCTGAGCGCCTGGCTGATGCCGGCGAGGTAGAGCTTGTCCGCCTGTTGCAACCGCCCTTCGTACACATCGGCGAGTCCGTCGACGATCTTGTAGATGTAGATGCCGATGGAGAGCATGAACATGGCGGCATCGTATCCACGAACGGTGCAGTACAGCAGGCCCGCCGCAAGCGCCAGCGGGGAGGTGAGCCAGCGTTGCGCCTGATATGAGGCGAACGAGCACTTCTCGTCGATATCGGATACCTGATAGGTGCGCACGCCGAAGTTCGAGAGGAACATCAAGAGGGTTCCCGCGGCGAACGCCATGGAGAACATGCCCGCCTGTTCGATGCCTGCGAGCTGGGTTGCCACGACGGTCAGCACCGGGAAGACCATGCCCCATGCGCCGGTGCCCACGGTGTTCCACAGGTAATCGCGTGCGGTCTCCCCGCTGCCGTACTCGGCTTCCTGCACGGCAAGGCCGCCGTCGTAAACGGCGGCGATCAGTCGTGTCCACCATGCGTCGGCCAGCCGCGCGATCGGGCCGGGCTCGTGTTTGGAGGGGCCGTCGGCGGCTTTCCCCGCCTGCGCGGCCGTGCTCGCGTGCGGGTTTCCGAATAACGTCACGCTGCGCTTGCGTTCGTGCCGCTCGTGGAGCGAGCGGACCTTGTCGCGCAGGTTGTCGAGAGGGTGCAGGGGCACGGTTCCTCCAATCGGTCGTCTCGGCGCGGGGTGGGCCTTCGCGGCGGGGCTGGGTTGCAAGCAGGATGCGGGGGTTGAAAATGTCAATGCCGAGCCTGCTGAATGGTACGATGTTTCAGCGTGAGCGGCGACGGGGGAAGTCGCCGTGAGCGTCGCGCGGCATTACCGCCGCCCGTGAGATCGGACATAGTACATCGGAGATCGTTAGGAGTCGCCGTGTCAATCGCTGCCCTCGCTGTTCCATTCGTATTGGCATTGTTACCCATTATCTGGTTGGTCGTTGCGCTCATCGTGCTGCACCTGCCTGCGTGGAAGGCCGCCATCGGGTCCTTCGTCATCGCTTGCGGATTGGCGCTCACTTGGTGGGGCATGCCCGCCATCGAGGTCGCTACCGCGAGCCTCGAGGGTTTCGTCATGGCACTGTGGCCTATCGTCCTCGTCATCATCGCTGCGGTGTTCACATACAACCTGTGCGTGCGCACGGGGGCCATGGACGTGATCGGCTCCATGATCACCTCGCTTTCTCGTGACCGTCGCGTGCTCGCGCTGCTTGTGGCCTGGTGCTTCGGTGGTTTCATGGAGGGCATGAGCGGCTTTGGCACCGCCGTCGCCATTCCCGCCGGCATGCTCGCCGCCCTTGGCTTCCCGCCGCTGCAGGCCGTTCTCGTCTGCCTGGTCGCCAACGGCGTCCCGACCTGCTTCGGCTCCGTCGGCGTTCCCACGGTATCCCTCGCGGGCCTCACGGGTCTCGATCCCATTCAGCTCGCGTTCACCGAGATGTTGCAGATCGCCCCCTTCTTCGTCATCGTGCCTTTCATCATCGTCATGATCGCGGCGGAGCCTGCGAACGATGCCTCGGCAAAGCTCGGCCTGGCCGCCCGTCTGCGCGGTGCGGGTATGATCGCTCTGGCTTCGGGCGTCGCGTATGCGCTGCCGTCGCTGGTGGTCGCCGCCTTTGTCGGCCCCGAGCTCACGGTCGTGGTCGGTTCGCTGTGCTCCCTGCTCGTCACCGCCATGCTCGCCCGTCGTCAAAAGACGGTCGCGCCCGAGTTCGAGATGCACGTGGACGCCGCCGAGCACGTCACGCCCCGTCGCGCCCTGCGTGCCTGGTCCTGCTTTATCTTGATCTTCGTGCTGCTGCTGTTGACGTCCAAGCTCGTGCCCGCGGTCAACGCCTGGCTCGCTCAATTCTCGAGCTCCGTCACGATTTTTAGCGGCGCCGACCCCTCGACTGTCACGTTCATGTGGGTGAACACGCCGGGCGTGTGGATCTTCATCGCCGCGTTCGTGGGCGGGCTCATCCAAGGCTCGACGCCGCGCGTGATGGGCGAGGTGCTTGTGGCCACGGTCAAGCAGATGATGCCCACCGTCATCACGATGCTCGCCGTCCTCGGATGCGCCAAGGTCATGGGCTACGCCGGGATGATCGGCGCGGTCTCCTCCTTCTGCATCGCCGTCACCGGCTCACTGTTCCCACTCATGGCCCCGGTCATCGGCGCGGTCGGCGCGTTCGTCACGGGCTCCGGTACGAGCTCGGGACTGCTGTTCGGATCGGTGCAGCTGCAGGCCGCCGAGGCCCTGGGCATGGACCCGTATTGGATCGTGGCCTTGAACTCCCTCGGTGTCGGCGCGGGCAAGATGATTTCACCCCAGTCGCTCGCCATCGGAATGGCCGCCGTCCAGGTCACCGGTGCCGAGGGCAAGCTGCTTTCCCGCGTGCTGCCCATCGCGGTCGTGTTCGTGGTGCTGATGGCCGCACTTGGTCTGGGCGGTGCTGTGCTCTAGCGCCCGTCTGCCATCCAGTCGCCCAGGCCCTTGCGCATAATCCCTTCGACCGTGGTTCCGCTTCGCTTCACAGAAACGGTCTGCGGGAATATGCTCCAGGGCCTGGGCTACGGCAGCGCAGCCGGAAGGCGCCGGAGGGTTTTCCCGCAGCGCGTTTTTGTGGAGCGCAGCGGAACCACGCGCGAAGGGGAAATTCCGCAGGGGCCTTCCGCGGTGGGGATAGATGTATGAAGAAGGAGCCCCGTGCAGGTGGATGCACGGGGCTCCATTGCGTTGGCTTTACGCGGGCACTAGGCGCGCGGGCCGGCGTTTTTCACGTTCTCGGGCAGGTGGGCGTACTTCTTCTCGAAGTTCTCCTGGAACATGCCGGCGAGCTTCTTGGCTGTGGCGTCGTACTCCTCCTTGCTGGACCAGCACTTCCACGGGACCATGACCTCATCGGGAACACCGGGGCAGCTGGTGGGGATGTCCAGGTTGAAGACGTCGTCGTGAATGAACTCGGCCTGCTCGAGCGTGCCGTCGAGCGCTGCGTTGACGTTGATGCGGTTGTAGTCGAGCGGGATGCGGTGGCCAGCGCCGTAGGAGCCCTCGACCCAACCGGTGTTCACCAGGTAGACGCGGGTCTTGCCGGAGGCGATGCGCTCACCGAGCATGTCGGCGTAGACCATGGGGTCGAGCGGCATGAACGGTTCGCCGAACAGGGCCGAGAAGGTGGGGACGGGCTCTTTGATGCCCAGCTCGGTGCCGGCGACCTTGGAGGTGAAGCCGCTCACGAAGTGGTACATGGCAGCGTCTGCGGATAGGCGGGAGATAGGGGGCAACACGCCGAAGGCGTCGCAGGTGAGGAAGATGACCGCGGTGGGCTCGCCACCCGCGCCCTCGAGGCAGCTGTTGGGGATGTGCTCGACGGGGTAGCCGACGCGCGTGTTCTGCGTGAGGGAGACGTCCGCATAATCGGGCTCGCGGTGCTCGTTCAAGATCACGTTCTCGCACAGGGCGCCGAACTTCACGGCGCGGAAGATCTCGGGCTCGCGCTCCTCGGTGAGGCCGTCGCACTTGGCGTAGCAGCCGCCCTCGAGGTTGAAGATGCCCTCGCCCATGGCCCAGCCGTGCTCGTCGTCACCGATGAGCAGGCGCTTGGGGTCGGCGGAGAGGGTGGTCTTGCCGGTGCCGGACAGGCCGAAGAACACGGCGGTGTCGCGGGATTCGGGGTCCATGGAGGCCGAGCAGTGCATGGGCAGCACCTTGTCCTCGACGGGGAGCAGGTAGTTCATGACGGAGAAGACGGACTTCTTAATCTCGCCGGAGTACTCGGTGCCGGCCACGACCACGACGCGCTCGGCGAAGTTCACGAGCACGGCGGCCTCGGAGTTCAGGCCCTCGATTGCGGGGTCGCACTTGTAGCCGGGGGCGGCGAGGATGGTGAAATCGGGTTCGCCGTAGGCGGCGCGCTCCTCATCGGTGGGGCGGACGAGGAGTTGCGTGATGAACAGGGCCTGGCTGGCACGCTCACAGGCGACCATGAACTTGCGGGCGTGGGCGCGGTCGGCGCCGGCGAGGCCGCGCACGACGTAGAGGTCGCGCTCGCCGAGGTATGCCGCAACGCCGTCGCGGACCTTCTCGTAGCTTTCCTGGGAGATGGGAACGTTCACGTTGCCCCAGGCGATGGTGTCGTGCACGTCGGGGGTGTCCACCACGAAGCGATCCTTGGGGCTGCGGCCGGTGTATTTGCCGGTTTCGACCACGAGGGAGCCGTTGGACGCGAGCTTGCCCTCATGATGAGCGAGCGCCTCCTCGACGAGCTCGGCGGGGACCATGTCGAGGTGGATGGAGTCTGCGCCGGCATGGACGCCGTAGCCCTCCAGAACCTTGGTGACGGAATCAGTAGCCATTGTGATCCTCCTCAGGATGGGGTTCGGTATCGATTTCTCGGTGCACTTGAGCGTTGCGGAGGGCTGCCGTGCCGCCCTGGAAGTGCGCGTGCATGTCAAAGTGCGTCGCGAAAAACGTTTTACCATTGCATCGAGGTATTAGTACCGCATCTGCGAGGGGGTTCATGCGTGGTATTCGGCAAGGGCCACGCGTCATTCGGCGGGCGGTAGGTTTTCAACCGTCTGTGCGCCCTGGGTGCTGCCTGCGGCCCGTTGCGCGTCCATGGGAATGACGATGGCGAAGTGCCGTTGCGGCTTGTGAGGCTAGGACTTCGTCTCCATCTTGGCCCGGCAACGCGGGCAGGTCACGCGGAGCTTGCCCTTGCCCTTGGGCACGGACAAGATCTGCCCGCAGTTGGGGCATTTGAGGAAGCGCGAGGTCTTGCGCTCCTTCCACATCTTCTGGGCGGTGCGCTTCGCGCGCTCGTACTCGATGTTGGGAACGGCGGAGGCAGTGGGGCCGCCGGAGGCGTTGCGACCGGCAGGGGTGATGGAGCCAAGGCGTGCAACGAGGTTGCCCAGAACGGGGACGCGCTCGGAGAAGGAGCGGAACGCGTTGTTCTCGTTGCAGCGGACGGTGATGTTCTTGGAGAACGCGCGCGCGAGTGCGAGCAGCACAATCGCGAGCGCGATCCACGTCAGCGGGTCGAGGTTTGCGATGGTGCCGATGAGGGCGAGCAGCATGCCTGCGCCGCCGAGCACGCAGGTGAGCTCGTCGACTCCGTAGCGGTCTTTCATGAAATCGTTCATGGGTGCCTTTCCCTATCTGCGCCCGCTGCGCGAACGCCGTCCATATCATGGTCTCACGGTACCCGTATCCGGGCGCCGCGCTACCACGATACCCCTATTTCGCCAGCTTCTCCACGATGGCTTCGATTTCTGCGAGCTTGGCGTCACGCTCGGCCTGCGTTCCCTGGGCGACTGCCTGCTGCACGCAGCCTCCGATGTGGGCCTTGAGGACGTCGGCGTTGATGCGTCCGATGAGGGATTGCGTTGCCATGAGCTGCGTTGAGATGTCGATGCAGTAGCGGTCCTCCTCGACCATCTTCATGATGCCCTCGATCTGGCCGCGGGCGGTCTTGAGCAGGCGCATGGTCTTATCACGGTCGGCCATCATGGGCGGTTACGCTTCCTGCACGGACAGAGCGCGGAATTTCTCGCCCGCGCCGTTCACGGCCTCGGCGAGCTGTTCGGGCGTGACGTCATCGGAGCACTCGACGGTCACGGTCTGCGTCTCGTGGTCTGCGTCGGCGTCGGTCACGCCTGCGACGTTGAGCAGCGCCGTTTCGACGGTGGCGTCGCAGTGGCCGCACATGAGGCCCTCGGTCTTGATGATGTAGTTCATGGTTGTTCCTCTCTCTTCGTCTCAATTGGGGACAGGCACCGATTGAGACATTTTTCATACGATTGCGTTCCGACGTTTCAATCGGTGCCTGTCCCCAATTGAGACGGTTGGTCGATGCGCCTGGGCTGGAAGGTCCTCAGGCGCAGGGCGTTGCCCACCACGCACAGGCTCGACAGGCTCATGGCCGCGGCGCCAAACATGGGCGAGAGCTGCCAGCCGAGCAGCGGGTAGAACACGCCGGCGGCGAGTGGGATGCCCAGCGCGTTGTAGAACAGCGCCCAGAACAGGTCCTGTTTGATGTTGCGGATGACGGCGCGGGAGAGCTCGATCGCACGCGGGACGTCCATGAGGTCGCTCTTCATGAGGATCACGTCGGCGCCTTCTTTGGCCACGTCTGCGCCCGCGCCGATCGCCAGCCCCACGTCGGCGCGTGCCAGAGCGGGGGAGTCGTTGATGCCGTCTCCCACCATGGCGACCGTGTTTCCGTCGCCCTGCAGCTCGCGCACCACGCGCTCCTTGTCGGCGGGCATGACGCCGGCGATGACCTCGCTCACGCCGACTTTCGCGGCGATGGCGTGTGCGGTGGTTTCGTTGTCGCCCGTGAGCATGATGGTGCGGATGCCGAGCTCGCCGAGGGCGGCTATGGCCGCCGCGCTCGTTGCCTTGACGTCGTCGGCGACTGCGACAATACCCACAAGCTCGCCGTTCTTGGCAAAGAGAAGCGGCGTTTTGCCTGCGCGGGCGAGCTCGTCCAGGGCGGCGCGATCGACGACCACACCAAGCTCGTCCATGAGGGCGGCGTTGCCGGCGGCGATTGCGTTGGCACCCTCGCGTGCCGTCACGCCTCGACCTGGAATGGCTGCGAAGTCTTGGACGGTACGGGCCACGATTCCCAGCTCATCGGCCCGTGCCATGATGGCCTCCGCGAGTGGGTGCTCGCTGGTGCGCTCGAGGGCGGCGGCAAGCTTCATGAGTGCCTTTTCGCTCATGACGGGCGAACCGTCTGCGCGGCGGGCGGGCATGACGTCTGTCACGGTCGGTTTGCCCGCTGTGATGGTCCCCGTCTTGTCAAGGACCACGGCACGAACGCCGTGCAGCGTCTCGAGTGCCTCGGCGCTCTTGAACAAGATGCCCATCTCGGCACCGCGCCCGGTTCCCACCATGATCGCGACGGGCGTGGCGAGGCCCAGGGCGCATGGACAGCTGATGACCACGACGGCAACGGCCGAGGTGAGGGCTTCGTTCACGTTGCCGCCCGTGGCGATGAGCCACACGACGAAGGTGACGGCGGCGATGGCCAAGACGACGGGCACGAACACGCCGGCGACCTTGTCGGCCAGGCGTGCGATGGGGGCCTTGGTGGCGTTGGCGTCCTCGACCAGGCGGATGATACGCGCGAGGTCGGTGTCGGCACCCACGCGTGTGGCGCGGAAGGTAAAGGAGCCGGTGCGGTTGACGGTTGCGGCGCTCACGGTATCGCCGATGCGCTTCTCCACCGGCATGGACTCGCCGGTCAGTGCGCTCTCGTCCACGGCCGAGGAGCCCTCCAGTACCACGCCGTCGACGGGGATAGCCTCGCCCGGACGTACTAGGATGGTCTGGCCGAGCTGGATGTCATCGGCGTTCACAGTGGTTTGCATACCGTCCTCGCCGACGACCGTTGCGGTCTTGGGGGCGAGGTCGATGAGACGTTCGATGGCGCTGCCCGTCTTGGATTTGCTGCGCGTCTCCATATACTTGCCCACGGTGACGAGCGCCAGGATGGTGCCCGCGCTCTCGAGGTAGAGGTTGTCCATGCCGACCATATGCGCGGCATGCGGGTCGCCCGCGGTGAGGGCTGCCGCGATGCGATAGATGCCGACGATCGACCAGCCGATGCTGGCTGCCGAGCCGATGGCGATGAGGGCGTCCATGGTGGGCGCGCCGTGGATGAGCGATTTGAACCCGTTGATGAAGTACGAGTCGTTCACATAGACGATGGGAGCGAGCAGGAGCAGCTCGGTGAGCGCCACGTTCATGATGCTCTCGGGCGCTCCGAAAAACGCGGGAAGCGGCCAGCCGAGCATATGACCCATGCCGAGGTAGAACAGCGGGATGAGGAAGGCGATGGATACGATGAGGCGCCCACGCATGGCGCGTGCCTGGGCCTCGAGTTTTTTGGTGGGAGACTCCAGGCGCGGAGCGGCCACGGAGGCGCCGGTGCCCGCGCTGCCGCCCGCCTCGACGGGGGAGGCTGCGTAGCCCGCGCGATCGACGGCGGCGCAGATCGCATCGGCGTCGACGGCGTTTTCGTCGTAGTCGACGGCCATGGAGCCGGCGAGCAGATTCACGGCGACGTTCGAGACGCCCTCGAGGTTGCCCACGGCGCGGTCGACATGTGCCTGGCACGCCGCACAGGTCATGCCGCGTACATCGAATGTCTGGTGAGCCATGTGCAGCTCCTTTCGTAGCATTATCGAGTCTCAGTATACCCCACCCCCCAGGGGTGTCTATGCCCGGAATGTGCAATTTGGGGACGGGCGCAAATTGCACATGCGGCCAAATCGCGCATACGGCAAGCGGGCGGTTGTCATCTTGTCGGTCGGTCCTACAGCGGCGGAATGCTAATGCGGGCTATAAGCCTGTTGGGCTGATGTGTAATTTGCACCCGTCCCCAAATTGCACATCTGCAGCCCGTATACTTGCCTGCGGTGGAATCTGCTCCACGTGTTCGCGTCAATGCCGTTGGCGAACACGCTCCACCGCGCGGACCGGCCCGCGCACCACTTGTGCATATCGACCCCACAGCGCGGACGGTTTGGCGAGCGCACCCATGTCGGGTGCCGCTGCTGCCGCTTGCCGCGCGGAAATGGACCATTTTGACTTCCACCACCGTCACCGAATTCGATACGACTCCTTCCGAGGCCCCTGTTCCGTCTTTCGCCGACCTCGGCCTTTCCGAGGAGGTTCTCTCCGCCGTCGCCGACATGGGCTACACCGCCCCGACTCCGGTTCAGGCCGCCTCGATTCCGCATGCCCTCGACGGAGAGGATGTCCTCGCCGCCGCTCAGACGGGCACGGGTAAGACGGCCGCCTTCCTCCTTCCCACCATGAACAACCTGCCTCACGTGCCCCGCTCTCGCGCTCGCGGCCGCGTTGCCGCCCAGGGCCCGCTCATGCTCGTCATCACGCCCACGCGCGAGCTCGCCCAGCAGATCGAGGAGGTCTGTCGAGCGATCGCCCGTCGAACCGGGCACACAAGCGTCACCGTGGTGGGCGGCGTGAGCTACAACCCGCAGCGCGACAAACTCAAGCGCGGCTGCGACATCCTCATCGCCACCCCCGGTCGCCTGCAGGACCTCATCGACCAGGGCGCCTGCTCGCTCGACCAGGTGCAGGTGCTCGTCCTCGACGAGGCCGACCGCATGCTCGACATGGGCTTTCTACCCGCCGTCCGCCGCATCGTGAGCTATACGCGCGACGACCGCCAGACCCTGCTGTTCTCCGCGACCTTGGATGAGCAGGCCGTGGGTTCCATCACCGACTTGGTGACCGATCCCGCCCGTGTCGAGATCGCGCCCGTCACCTCCACGGCCGACACGGTTGAGCAGTACGTGCTCCCGGTGTCCCTCGAATCCAAGAATGCGCTGCTCGCGGATGTTCTCAAGCGCGAGGGATCCAACCGCGTGATCGTGTTCTGCCGCACCAAGCACCGTGCCGACGCCTGCAGCCGCCGCCTCGCCCGCGCCGGCATCACCTGCGCCGCCATCCACGGCGACCGCAGTCAGGCCCAGCGCGAGCGTGCCCTCAGGGCCTTCCGCTCTGGTGAGTGCGACGTGCTGGTCGCCACGGACGTGCTCGCCCGCGGCATCGACATCTCCGATGTCCGCTACGTGGTGAACTTCGACGTTCCCGAGGACCCGGTCGACTATATCCACCGCATCGGCCGCACGGGCCGTGCCGGCGAGGAGGGATGGTCGCTGACGTTCGTGACCGTCGATGATGTGGACGGGTTCTACGACATCGAGGCCCTTATGGGCAAGACCGCCGAGATCTTCGATGCCGATGGCCTTGAGCTCGGTCCTCATGCCCCCGAGGTCGATCCCGACCGCGTCCCCGCGAAGGCACCCGCCGGCAAGAAGGAGAAGAAGCGCCGTCGCAAGGCCACTGCCCGCGCGAAGGCCGAGCGCTCCAGCGGTTCCAAGCGCCCCGATGTGGCTCCAAAGGCCACCCAGGGGGCCAAAGAGGACACCCCCAAGCCCTCGCGTCGCAAGCGCCCGGGCAAGACCCGTGTCCATGCCGAGGAGGCTTCCGAGCCCGTTGAGCTCCTGACTGCGTCCGAGGTTCGCGGTGAGCGTGCCGCGTCCCAGGATCGAGCCACTTCCAGGCCCTCCAAGAAGGGGGCTGCTCGCTCTGGCGGCCTTGCCAACGGCCGCAAGCGCGAGGACGATCGTTCCCGCCCCGAGCGCTCATGCCGCGACGATCGCCGTCGCTCCGGTCGAGAGGACCGCTCCGACCGTCCGCGTTCCGACCGCGGTGACTCCGCTCGCAATCGCGGTGTCCGCTCCGGTCGCGATGCCTGGCGCAATTACGATGAGCCCTCCGAGCGTCGTGGTCGTGGCGGCCGTGGCGGTCGAGGTGGTCAGCCTGGGAATTCCGCACGAGGGGGTCGTGGCAGCTCCTACGAGCAGCGCCCCGGTGCTCCGCGCTCCGGCCGCCGTCCAGGGGACCGTGGCGGGCGCAGGTAGCGTAAGCGGTAGCCGCCGACGGCGCTCGGCTTCTTGCGAGTCCGTCCGCTGAGACGACGATAATTGGTATAGACACCCCTCCCACCATGATGGGCTCTTCATGGTGGGAGGGGTGCTTTTCGCATATTGGGGCTGAACGGCCGACCTTTTGAGCTGCGTATTTCAGATGCATCGGGTCTCGTTCGGGAACCCATTCGGATATGTTTGCGACATCCTTCAGGGACACTGCCGCCATGTTCGTCTCGGGGCCTTCTCCATGCTCTCGCGCTCGTAGCCTGATGGTGATGCGAACGGACCAGGCGAAAGGAGCGCCCATGGCGGACCCGACTGAGAACGAGAGAGAAGTCGCCCAGATGGCGGAGTATTGGGGCGAGCGAAGGGAGGGGTGGAGGGATGCGGCCGCCGACGAATTCGAGCGGATTGTCATGCCCGCGTGCCTATACGGTCCCGAACAGGATTTTCGGCGACTTCAGATGGTCAATATGTGCTTCACCGAATGGGTTCTGTTCGAGCGTCCATTGCGTGAAGGCAAGACGCCCTTGCAGCTGTATGTCGAAACGCCGCCTGAGGGCACTTTAGAATCCACGGTTGACCATCTGAGGCAGATCGATGAGACGCAGTTCTTCGCGCGCTTCGCCATACTCGATAAGGAGCCGGAGACCAGTCGGGCGATGCTGCTCGATGTGGGGACTGACCGTCGCTATGAGGTGTGCGATGGCGCGTTATGCAAGAATGTGCGTTGGAGAAATGGAACCATTGCGGAGCGCATCGCATGCGTGGACGGCCTGTGGCAAGTAGTCGGACAAGTTCACCTGTACGATCGGGCCGACCCTGATGCGACTCGCGTAGATGGGCCGGGGGCCCTGCATCCGGATGACCTGCGCGCGGAGGACATGTGCGAGGCAGGCTTGTTCCTGCGCTTGGTGCGAGACGTCCTCGGTGTCGATGGGCGATACGCCCCCACGCTTTCCATGGTATCGGTGGAAGGGGATGCGAGATAAGGCGCGAAAGCCTGTTATGTGAAACCCCCGAGCGGTTTTCATGGGGTGTGTGTGAGGGTGTTCGTCGGATGGTACGGTTCTGCGGATTATTTGTGCCACCTGCTCGTTTGGAGTGAGTTCATGCCCGTTCGCATCATTACGGATTCCGGTTCTGAGTACAAGTCGTCCGACCATCCCGCTCTCGAGGTCCTGCCGCTGACGGTTGCGTTCGGCGACGATGTGTACCGTGAGGGAGTGGACATCACGTACGACCAGTTTTACGAATTGCTCGCTGAGCGCGAAGAGTTTCCCAGCACCGGCCAGGCGACGCCGTTCCTGTTCCAAGAAGCCCTCGTGCGCGCTCGCGAGGCAGGCGAGGACGTGGTGATCATTACCATGTCCAGTCGCCTGTCCGGTACGTATCAAAATGCGTGCATGGCGGCCACTGCCGCCCGTGAGGCGGGGCTCGACACCGTTCGCGTTGTCGACAGCTTGAACATGACGCTCGGCGAGCGGATCGTCGTGCAGTACGCGCTGCAGCTGGTTGACGAGGGACTTGGGGCCAATGAGATCGCCGATGCCCTGGAGGCGTCGGTGCCCCGTGTGCGCATCGTTGGTTTGGTGGACACCCTCGAGTATCTGAAGCGCGGCGGGCGCATCTCCGCCGCCGCAGGTACGGTGGGCGAGCTTCTGTCCATCAAGCCCGTGATCACCGTGACGGATGGAGAGGTCATCGTGCTGGGTAAGGCACGCGGTTCGAAGAAGGGCCGCACCTTGCTGCATCAGGAGATCGAGAAGGCCGGCGGTATCGACTTCGACATGCCCGGAGCGTTGGGCTATTCGGGCCTTTCGGACAAGACACTCCGCAAGTACCTCGAGGAGTACCGCGATGTGTGGGAGGGTGGCATCGCCGAAGAGGATCTTCCGATCTCCCAGGTCGGAGCCGCAATCGGCGTCCATGTGGGCCCCGGCGGCATTGCGGTTGCCTTCTTCTCCCGCGCTTAGGTGCCGCCTTCGACAATATGAATGTCTGGTGATGCCGTGAGATAGCGGTACACTTTCGCGGAAACTGTTCATTAAGTACCCTGAAAGGGGATATGATGGCTGTCCGCATTATCACCGATTCCGGTTCCGATTGCCTGCCGGGCGAACATCCGAATCTCGACGTCCTGCCGCTTTCCATTGCTTTTGGTGACACGACCTACAGTGCCGACGTAGACCTCACGCGCGAGCGTTTTTACGAGCTGCTCGTCGAGGGCGATGAGTTCCCGACGACCGGCCAGGTCAATCCGTATGCTTTCTCGCAGGCGATCTCCCGCGCCCAGGAGGCGGGCGACGATGTGGTGATTCTGGCGCTTTCGAGCAAGCTGTCCGGTACGCATCAGAGCGCTGTCACGGCTGCCTCGCAGGCCGATGGGTCTACGGAGGTGCATGTCGTTGACACCAAGAGCGTGACGGTCGGTCAGCACATCCTAGTCGATTACGCACTCCGTTTGGTCGAAGAGGGCCGCTCGGCAGCCGAGGTCGCCGCTGCTGTCGAGGTCGCCGCTGACCGCGTCTGTTTGGTCGCCCTGCTCGACACCCTCGAGTACCTGAAGCGCGGTGGCCGCATTTCCGCCGCTGCTGGCACTCTGGGGGAGATGCTCTCCATCAAGCCGGTCATCACCGTCGCCGACGGCGAGGTCGCGATCCTGGGCAAGGCCCGTGGCTCCAAGAACGGCCGCAACTTGCTGCGCCAGCAGCTCGAGAGCGCGGGCGGCATTGATTTCGATATGCCCGTCATGGTCGGTTACACCGGTCTTTCCGATAAGCTCCTGCGCAAGTACCTCGAGGACAGCCGCTCCGTGTGGGAGGGCGGCATTGCCGAGCAGGACGTTCCCTCGATTATGGTCGGTGCGACAATCGGTACGCACGTCGGCCCCGGCGCCATTGCGGTGGCGTACTTCAAGAAGGCATAGCGTCCTTTCAAATGACGCCTCTTTCGCGGCCCTCGCTTTCGGTTGGGGTGATCCGGGCCGAGAGCGAGGGTCGTTTTGCCATTCTTTTGAGGAGGGTGGCGGAGCCGCTCGCGCCTGCTAGCGGTAGAATGGAGATGTTCGTGTATGCAGCCATTTAAGGAGGACGCACATGGCGATTTCCGCTCCCATCGATGCAACCAAGACCCCTGCGTGGGTGGCTCTTCAGAAGCACCACGACGAGCTCGTGGAGAAGGGCATCAGCCTGAAGGATTGGTTCGCCGCCGATCCCGATCGCGTTGAGAAGCTCAGCTATCGTGCCGGTGACCTGTACTTCGACCTGTCCAAGAACCTCGTCACCGATGAGACGCTCAAGCTGCTCGTAGACTTGGGTCGCGCTTGCGGCGTCGAGGAGCGCCGTGACGCCATGTTCTCCGGCGAGCATATCAACACTACGGAGGACCGTGCCGTCTTGCACACCGCCCTCCGCCGTCCCGCCAGCCAGAAGGGCGAGCTCATCGTCGACGGCCAGGATGTCGTTGCCGATGTTCACGAGGTCCTCGATCGCATGTACGCCTTTGCCGATCGCGTCCGCTCCGGTGAGTGGAAGGGCGTCAGCGGTAAGAAGATCGAGCATGTGGTCTCCATCGGCATCGGTGGTTCCGACCTCGGCCCCGTTATGGTCTACGAGGCCATGAAGCCCTATCTCGACGCCGGCATTGATTGCCGTTACATCTCCAACATCGATCCGAACGACATGGCCGAGAAGGTGAAGGGCCTCGATGCCGAGACCACGCTCGTCATCATCGTCTCCAAGACGTTCACCACGCTCGAGACGCTCACCAACGCCCGTGAGGTCAAGGCGTGGATGCTCGAGCAGCTCCGCGCTTGCGGCGCCGTCGACGGCAGCGCCGAGCAGGATGCCGAGGCTATTGCCAAGCATTTCGTGGCCGTTTCCACCGCCCTGGACCTCGTGGCTGATTTCGGCATCGACCCTGAGAACGCTTTCGGCTTCTGGAATTGGGTCGGCGGTCGTTATTCCGTTGATTCTGCCGTCGGTCTGTCGCTCATCATCGCTCTGGGGCCCGAGCGCTTCCAACAGTTCCTGGCGGGCTTCCGCGCCATCGACGAGTACTTCGAGAACACGCCGCTCGAGGAGAACGTCGTCGCGCTCATGGGCCTCATGAACGTCTGGTACGTCAATTTCTTCGGCGCCGACACGCACGCCGTGCTGCCCTACACGCAGTACCTGCACCGTTTCCCGGCCTACTTGCAGCAGCTCACCATGGAGTCCAACGGCAAGCACGTCCGCTGGGACGGTACGCCCGTCACGTGCCACACCGGTGAGGTTTTCTGGGGCGAGCCCGGCACCAACGGCCAGCACGCGTTCTACCAGCTGATGCACCAGGGCAGCGTCGTGGTTCCCGCCGATTTCATCGCCTTTGCCAACACCTCCAACCCCTTCGTCGATGAGGGCCAGGATGTGCACGAGCTGTTCCTGGGCAACTTCCTCGCCCAGACCAAGGCCCTTGCATTCGGCAAGACGGCCGATGAGGTCCGCGCCGAGGGCACGCCCGAGCAGATCGTCCCTGCTCGCGTGTTCGAGGGCAACCGTCCCACGACCTCCATTTTCGGCGACACGCTGACTCCGTTCGCCCTCGGTGAGCTCATCGCCGTGTACGAGCACATCACGTTCGTCCAGGGAACCGTTTGGGGCATCGACTCCTACGATCAGTGGGGCGTTGAGCTTGGCAAGCAGCTTGCCAAGCAGATCACCCCGGCGTTCCATGACGACGAGGCGCTGAGCCAGCAGGACGCCTCCACCAAGGCTCTGATTGAGTTCTATCGCGCGACGCGCAGGTAACGGCGCTCTCGCCGGTTAGATCACCTGGGGCCGCCCCGGCGCACATGCCGGCGCGGCCCCTTTTCGTTCAGGGCGAGGACACGAACGCGTGCGCCACCGGGGGTGGGCACGCCTCGCGGTGCCGGTGGCGCCTGGTGGCAGCCGCCTGATAGGGGGCGGGGTATCGATGCGACGGTATCCCGTGCGCCCTACAGCGGATACTCCGATTTAGCCGCGATGGCGAACTTGGTTAGATTCATGTACTCGGACATCCTTCTGGCTACTTGCAGGTCGCATGCACGGACTTCTCAGACACCAAAGATACGCGGCTCGGCCATGTCAGGTGCAGCCCCACTGTATCCGTCAAATGGCCGCGATGCGCGAGCAATCTTGCAAAGTGTCTTGGGATCAATGTGTTGATGGCTCATTCACGCAGGTAATTCAACCGTTCACACGTCAACTTATATCTAATACAAAATAGTATGTTATAACGTTGTAAGTCTGATCGATGAATGAGGGATGGATATGTTGAGGCGAAACAGCGCAGACCCGCTGTATGTCCAAATTGCAGATAGGTTGCGCGTCCGAGTGGAGTCGGGTGAGTTTTCCGATGCTCATGCCCTCCCAAGCGAGCAGGCGCTCTGCGAAGAGTTCGGGGTGAGCCGCACTACGGTGCGTCGCGCACTTGAATTGTTGGAAGAGGGATCTTTTTTGTCGCCCCGGCAAGGAAGGGGAGTGTTCGTTCGCGAGCCGAAGCTCTCCTCAAATCTCACTTTGCTTCGGGGGTTCACGCAGTTCTGTGCGGAGAACGACGTTGAGACCACTTCGCGCGTGCTGTCAAATATCGAGATTCCCGCCCCGCTGTTCGTGTCGCGCAAGCTTCGCCAGCCAGAGGGGGCTCATGTGGTGTATTTAAACCGCGTCCGCACTGTGGATGGAGTGAAGGCGGTTATCGAAGAGGTGTGGTTGCCGGCGAATGAATACGACTTTCTGGTAAGAGAGGACCTCGATGACAGGTCCTTGTACGAGGCGATCGAGGAGCATACCGGATTTCACTTCGATGACAATTGTCTGCCCGTCATCACGCTCGAGTCGGCCCTTGCGACCGGTGAGGAGCTCGAAATGCTGGATATCGAAGGTCCGGCGTCGGTATTCGTGGTGAGTGAGTCTGTCTTTTCCTCAACGGGAGCCCCCCTCCACTTCACTAGGCGAGTTTTGCTCGGCGATTATTTCAAGTACTTCTTTTCCGATCGCGCAAGTCAGTTAAGTGTGGATGTTGAGACTTTGCGCGATCCAATCTGATGAGCGTCGTTGTTCGAGAGGGAGCCCGAATATGAAGAAGAACGGATCAATTCCGCTGTATAGACAGATTGTTGAGCACCTGGATTCGGAGATTAGATCAGGCGTCTATGGACCCGGAGATAAACTTCCGACGGAGAACGAGCTCATGGAGCAATTTGGTGTGAGCCGTATTACGGTTCGATCTGCGGTGAAGGAGCTCGAGGACGCGGGGGTTGTGGTTCGCGTGAGGGCGAAGGGCACCTTCGTCACCTCGGATCGCGATATGTACGCCGCAGACGATCGAGAGAGTTTTACACGCTCCTGTCAGCTTGCGGGAAAACGACCTTCTACGGCTTTGGTCTCTCTCGAGTGGGTCTACCCGAACCTTCGCGATCGTAAGTTCTTTGGAATCGACGAGGATGAGAGCATTTTGCGGAGCCGGCGCTTGCGTAGCGTAAATGGGGAGCCCACTATGCTTGAGACGAATAGCTACGGGGCCGTCCTGGCCTTCTTGGAGCACGAGAATCTTGAGGGGTCGCTCTTCGAGGTCCTCAATGCACACAAGGTGGCCTTGGGGCATAACCGTCGCACTATCGAGGTGTGCTATGCAACCAAGCTCGAGGCGATGCATCTCGGCGTGAAAGAAGGGTCCGCGCTGCTGCTCTTTGTCGATCGCTGGTACGGGCAGTCCGGTGACCCCTTGTTCATCTCGAGACAGGTCTACTGTACCGAGAGACTGAAGTTTTACTTGTAGGATGCGCCGATTGCTCAACGCGCCGCTCCCCGCCCATCTGCAGCCGTTTGCCGATGGCGTAGATCGTTTTTATTGACCAGATTTCTTCAACAGCAATACTACTTCTAACAATACAAAACATAACGTTATGTTAGGAGACGAGCAGATGAATAAAATGCTCCTTGCGAGTCACGGGCCGCTTGCAAAGGCAATGAAGGAAACTGCTGAGCTGTTCACGGGGCCGACTGAGAAGATTTCGAGCCTCTGCGCCTATGTCGACGCCGAATCGATGGATGCCGCCGCCCTTGTCGACAGGTGGTTTCGCGGGCGCTCGCCTGAGGACGCCTGGATCGTTGTCACCGATGTATATGGCGGGTCCATCAACAACGAATTCATGACTCGGGTCTCAACAGGTGAGTTTCTGCTTCTTTCGGGCATGCATCTCGGTCTTGTCATCGAACTTGCCTGTGGTCTCGATGCACTGGATTTTGGGGATGTACAGAACATCGTCGCGCGTTCGCGCGAGGGTATTGTGTACTGCAACGATTTATTTTCCTCTGAGGAAGAGGACGAGGATTTTTAGATGGCTTCCGAGACTCCAATCGAATCTCGGCGCATAGAGCGAAAACGGAGAAGGGAAGTTTGCAATGATCAAGCTCACCAGAATCGACTATCGACTCATTCACGGGCAAGTCGCCATGGCGTGGACACAGTCTATCGGCGCGGACTGTTTACTGGTCGCGAGTGACACAGTGGTCCACGATGAGATGCGCAAGGCCACGCTCAAGCTGGCGAAGCCGAGCGGCTGTAAGTTGGTCATCAAGAGTGTGAGTGATGCAATCACCGCGCTGAACGCCGGAGTCACAGACAAATATCGACTGTTTATCATCGTGGAGTCTGTTGAAGATGCCTATCGGCTTGCAAAGGGCTGTGAGGGAATCAAGAGCATCAACTTCGGGGGCTCAAAACCGAGGGAGGAGTGCACGCGCAAACTGTCGCCCACCACGCCAGTCTCCGATGCAGATGTGAATATGTTGGCCGAGCTGGTGGAGCGTGGCGTGGAAGTTGAGATCAGGCAGGTCCCTGATGATGACAAGATGCCTGTTGAAAGATTGCTGTAAGCGGACGAGTGGTTGTCGGGCTACATAATTTGCGCAGGATTGACCCGCGATGCATTCTGGATGGGGGATGCATCGCGGGTCTTCTATTATTATGACAATATGTCTTGTATCTCATGATGGCCGGGTCTTGGGTGAGGCAGCATACCGTTCACCGAAAGCGTAGTAACTCAATAAAACACCAGCAAAATACCTAAATCCTGATTGCTTTTATACCGTTCACGGGAAAGAAAGAAATATTCCTAGACACATAATGTTATAAAACGTACTATAAACACAACGAAGAACCCACTGGAAGGAAGTGAAGTGGGGGATTCGAACGGAAGGCACGAGCCAAGGAGGAATTGCCATGTTCAACTTCGACGAACCCCGTTATGCCAAGGTCGTTGGGGACGCTCTCGCATTGCGTCCGCAGATCGAGAAAGCGGTCGATGAGATTTGCGAAAAGGGTTACTCCAACATCTTCTTCATTGGCTGCGGCGGGACTTGGGCGCACACGCTCCCGATGAAGTATTGGATCGATACCACCACCGCCGATATCGATGTGCACTGCGAGATCGCCGCAGAATTCCTCGCCTGCCCGCCCAAGGCTTTTGGCAAGGACTCGGTTTGCGTCTTCTCCACTCGCACCGGTACGACCCCCGAAATCATCGAGGCGGCAAAGTTCTGCCAAGAGCAGGGCGCCCGCACGATGATGTATGTCTCCAATGATGGGACCCCTGCCACCGAGTACGCTGACTACAAGTTCTTCAGCTTCGCGGAGGACGACGTGCTGTGCGAGGCGATCTACTCCTATCAGATCGCCCTCGTTGCCCGATTCCTCAAGAACGCCGGCGCCTTCCCGAAGTACGACACGTTTATGGAGGAGTTCGGCCAGATTGCCCCCTATCTGCTCAAGGCGAAGGAGGCCCAGGACGATCGCTGCGCCATCATGGCCAACGACTTTAAGGACCTTGACTATCACATGGTCATTGGCTCCGGAATGCTTTGGGGTGAGGCTTATGATTACGCCATGTGCATCCTCGAGGAGATGCAGTGGATCAAGACCAAGTCCATTCATGCCGCCGAGTTCTTCCACGGAACCATCGAGCTGTGCGAGGAGGGCACGAGCTTGATCATGCTGTATGGCGAGGACGATACCCGTAAGCTGATGGATCGCGTCGACAACTTCACCCACATGCTCGCCGACGAGAAGGGCGTTCAGGTGCGCGTGAATAAGTTCGATACCGCCGAGGTTGAGCTTCCGTTCAGCGATCCCGAGTTCCGCAAGATTGTGTCCCCGCTTGTGATCTACACCATCACCGAGCGCTTGAGCTGTCATCTCGAGCACGTGCGCAACCACCCGCTCACCACTCGCCGCTATTATCACCAGATGAACTACTAGGCGCGAGTTTCCAACATGTTGCTTGCCCGGGCGGGGGATTTAATCGATGCACCTCGCCTGGGCATTTCAGAGAAAGTGGCCTGCAATGGTTGTGCAGTATCTTTTGATTGCCTTGGTTGCGCTTGTCGCGTCGCTCGACGAGCAGCTGTTCGGCATCACCCTGCTCGGTCGTCCGCTTTTCACGAGTCTGTTCGTCGGAATTATTCTGGGCGATATCCCCTCTGCTGTCATGGTTGGCGCCGCACTTGAATCCATGTTCATGGGTTCGGTTATGGTGGGTGCCGCCGTGCCCCCCGAGGTATATGCATCTGGGGTGCTTGGATGCGCGTTTGCCGTGATTACCGGCACGGGAACCGCCGCCGCGGTCGCCCTCGCGCTCCCCGTCTCCGTGTTTCTCCAGGTTTGGCGCAACTTTTGTTATGCCGTCCCGGGAGCTTATGCCAGCAGGAAAATCGATGCCGCACTCGCGAATCGCGATCTTGCCAAGGCGAACCTCTATCATTTGACCATTGTCCCGCTGGCAATAGGAATCCCTTCCGCCCTTCTGGTCTTTTGTTCGCTGTATTTCGGAGCCGACCTCATCAACGGTGCTCTTTCGAGCATTCCCCAGTTCGTCATGAACGGCCTGAACGTCGCCTCCGGTGTCCTTGCATGCGTTGGTTTCGCCCTGCTCATTCGTACGATGTCGAACAATAAGCTCTTGCCGTATCTGTTCATCGGCTTCATTCTCGTGATGTACCTGGGCATGGATGTCATCAGCATTGCAGCGCTCGCCGCGTGCGTCGCCGTATTGCTCATGTTCAATCAGGGGCCTTCTGGTCAGTCGGATACCCTCGCTGAGGAGGATGATTTCTAATGGCGGGTTTCGAAATGAATCATGACGAAGTTGAAAAGCGTCAGGCTGCCCAGGAATCGGGGGAGGAGACTGGAACCCTGATGACCCCCGATGTGTATCGGAGCATGTTCTTTAGGCAGTTCACCAGCCAGTGCTCTCAGTCGTATGACAAGATGATGGCCTACGGCTTTATGTACACGCTCGAAAAGCCCCTGCGCAAGATCTATCCCGACGATGAAGACTTCTATCGCGCGCTCGATCGTCACACCGAGTTCTTCAACATGACCCCGCATGTGCTGCCCTTCGTTGCCGGCCTGTCGGTCTCTATGGAGGAACAGGCAGCGAGAGATCCCTCCTTCGACATATCTTCGGTGAATGCAGTCAAGGTGGGCTTGATGGGGCCGTTGTCGGGTATCGGAGACTCGTTTTATTGGGGAACGTTCCGAGTGGTGGCGGCCGGCATAGGTATCGGCCTGGCGGCGACGGGCAACCCATTGGGGCCGATCATCTACGCTTTGATCTACACGGTCGTGAACGTCCTGACGCGTATCGTGTCCGCGCATCTTGGTTACAATCTGGGCACCAAGTTCCTCGAGCAGTCCGCACAGAGCAATTTGATGAACAAACTGACCGATGCCGCGGGCGTTCTGGGCATGACGGTGGTGGGCGCGATGATTGCGACGATGGTGTCGCTCAACACCTCTCTCGTCTTCACCTTTGGGGAATCAGAAGTGGCGCTTCAGGCGATCTTCGATGACATTTTCCTCGGTATCCTTCCGATGGCCGCGACGTTCATCTGCCTGTGGCTCTATAAGAGAAACGTCAAGACGATCTGGATCATTTTCGGCATCTTTGCCGTCTGCATCGCTGGTTGTGGTTTTGGAATCTTTTAGATATCGATGACCCCCATGTAAGGGCGAGCCCATGTGGCTCGCCCTTTTCACGTTTCGAGAGGCTTTCTCGTTCGGTCACTGTTTGCTGCGGCGGGGTATTATGTTTGTGGAAAACCTCCATTTGAAAGGACGTACATATGGCCATTAAGGCGATCGCGCTCGACATAGACGGAACGCTCACGAACGACGAGAAGGTTGTGACCGCGCGCACGAGGGAGGCGCTGCTCGCCGCGCAGCGCTCCGGCGTGCGGCTCATCCTCTCCTCGGGCCGGCCGGTCCAGGGCCTTCGCGCCATCGCTTCGGAGCTCGGGTTGGAGGCGCATGGCGGCCTGCTCGTCTCCTTCAACGGGGCGCACGTGGTGGATGCGGGGACCGACGAGGTCCTCTATGATCAGCCCATCGAGGTGGATGTCATGCGCTCCCTCGTGGAGCATGTTCGCTCTTTCGATGTCATCCCGTGGATCACGCAGGGTGCGCGCCTGTACGTCGAGCGCGGATCGAGGCATGTCATCACGTATCGCGGCGAGCCGTTCGACATCGTCGAATACGAGCGTCGTATGTGCGACCTCGAGCTTCACGAGGTCGACGACCTGCTCGAGGTGTGCGGGACGCCCCAGGACAAGCTGCTGTGCGCGTCGGAGCCCGAGTATCTGCAGCAACATTGGCGCGCCATGTACGGACCGTTCACGGATGAGCTGTCTGGCATGTTCACCGCTGATTTCTATTTCGAGTTCATGGCGCCCGGTATCGACAAGGGGCGGGCGCTTGCCGGCGCACTGCCCAAGCTTGGCATCGATGCATCCGAGGTCATCGCATTCGGCGATGGTCAAAATGACGTGTCCATGCTCCGCTGGGCGGGCACGGGGGTCGCGATGGGCAACGCCGTGGACGAGGCCAAGGCGGCTGCCGATATGGTGACCGCGTCCAACAACGAGGATGGCATCGCCCTCGCGCTCGCCGAGTTTTTAGGTTGAGGTGCCGTCGCGGGGGAGCGGTTGTGGTACCGTCAGATATGACGGTATAAGACGTATCAATACAGGAGGCGGTCGGCGATGACGCACACACTCGACGAAGGTTCGTCGACGCCCCTGTACGCTCAGCTGCGCGAGCTACTCAAGAGCCAGATAGAGGACGGATCGTTCGCCCCGGGCGAACGCATCCCATCCGAGGACAAGCTCAACGGCCTGTACGGTGTGAGCCGCATCACCATCCGCCGTGCCCTACAGGAGCTCGCCGATGACGGCTATCTCGTGAAGTGCCCGGGTAAGGGGACGTATGTGGGCGAGCGCATCCCGGGCATGCGCCGTCCGACAAAGATCCGCGCCAAGTTCACCCAGAATAACGATGTCCAGAGCTTCACCGAGGCATGCGCGAGCAACTCCCAGAGCGCCGGCGCGCATCTCGTCTCCCTTGAGGAGGTTGAGGGGCTCGAGGAGGAGCGCGATTTCTTTGGCTTTGGGTCCGAGGGGCGCTTGCTGCGCTTGGTGCGCATCCGCACGGCGGACCGCACGCCCATCATGATCGAGGAGAACTATTTCCCGGTCGGAACGTATGGGTTCCTCCTCGATGCCGATTACGAGGACACCTCGCTGTACGACATCGTGGTGGCCAACGGTCACGGGGAGCCCACGCTCAACGAGCCGTGCGATCTCGATCTCGAGAAGGCCCCGGCCGACATGGCACCCTATTTGGATGTTCCTGCGGGAGAGCCCCTCTTTTGCTTGGCCGGTCGATATTTCGATACGGATTGATCGCCCATGTACCTGGGAAAACAACATATCGTGGGCACGCGCTACACCTTTCGCATCTAAAGGCGCTCGGACGGATGGCGTCCGAATCGGCGTGTATGTGGGCGGACGACCTCGCACCGCCGCATATGCGCATATATACCGCAGTCATCCTAACCTGTTATATACAAGCAAGGATTAAGAAAAACCATTCACCGCGAGAAACAAGCCGTTTGCAGAACGATTGATATAACAGGATATGACAGGTAATGCCCTGCCTATAATAGGACTCACATCAAGCAAATCATGTGGATGAGGGGAATGCAGGATGGCACAGATCATCATCGCGACGCACGGGGGGCTGTCCAAGGGCATGCTTGACTCCCTGCATATGGTCGCCGGTGGCGCAGCCGATGGTATCGAGACCTATAGCCTCGAGTTCGGTCAGAACCCCAACGACTATTACGAGGAGCTGCGCGAGCGCATCGCCGCGACCGAAGAGCAGTTCATCATCATGTGCGACATCAAGGGCGGCAGCGTCCACAACGCTCTCTTCCGCCTCACCGAGCTTCCGAACGTCGTGATCTTCTCCGGCCTCACCATGGGCATGGCGCTCGAGATCGCGCTCACCGCCCGCGAGGGGCTGGACGCCGACGCCGCCCAGCGCGTGCTCGATGCGGCGCGCGAGGGCGTCACCGTGGCCTTCGGCGGCGCGCCCGTCGAGGAGGAAGAGGACGAGGACTTCTAGCTGCCCGTGGCCCGTCAGCGGCCCGCCCCGGCCATCCTAAGGACATCGGCTCTGCCGCCCCATGCGGCAGGGATGAAAGGAAACACATCATGATCAAGATGCTTCGCGTTGACCACCGTCTGCTCCACGGCCAGGTGGCCGTCTCGTGGAAGAGCGCCCTGGATGTCGATTGCATCCTCGTCGCCAACGACGCCGTCCCCGGCGACGCCCTGCGCAAGAGTGCCATCAAGCTCGCCAAGCCGGCCGACACCAAGCTCGTCATCAAGACGGTCGACGATTCCATCGCCGCCATCAACAGCGGCAAGACCGACAAGTACAAGCTGTTCATCGTGGTCGAGTCCATCGCCGACGCCGCACGTCTGTGCCGCGAGTGCGGTATCGAGCACCTCAACCTGGGCGGCACGAAGGCCACGGCGGGCACCCGCGCCATTTCGAAGGCCATGAACGTTACCCCCGAGGATGAGGAGACGCTCCGCGCGCTCGTCTCGGAGGGCGTCGACGTCGAGATCCAGATGGTCCCCGATGACTCCGCCGTCAAGGTGGAGCGCGCCTTGTAGCGTTTTTTCGTTCGGGGCGCCCGGCGCGCATGTACGCAACCCGCCAAACGGGCGCCCCGGCTTCCGACTCGACTGACGAGCCAAGGACACCCCGACAGCCGAACGCGAATGGCCCATCTGAGCATGGGCGGGTGTACCGCGCGCAAAATCGCGAGTCCCATGCACATCGTGCACAAAGGGGTGGCGAGGGGCCGCCTCTTGAGATATGCAGAAAGGAGCACAGATGATCGTCCAAGCTATTCTGTTGGGCCTCGTCGCCATGCTCGGCAACGCTGAGTACCTGCTCGGTACCAGTTGCCTGTCCCGCCCGCTGGTGATGGGAGCGCTCACCGGCATCGTCATGGGTGACATCCCGACGGGCGTCACTCTCGGCGCCACGCTCGAGCTTGCCTTCATGGGTTCGTTCTCCATCGGCGCGAGCATCCCACCCGAGATGATCTCCGGCACCGTCCTCGGTACCGCCTTCACCATCTCGACCGGCTCCGGCCTCGAGACCGCGCTCACCATCGGCATTCCGGTGGCTTCGCTGGTCCTCATCGTCAAGAACGTCGGTATGGTCTTCATCCTCCCGCCGTTCGTCCACAAGGCCGACGACTATGCCGCCAAGGGCGATCTCGCCGGCGTTGCCCGCATGCATTTCCTCGGTGGCTTCTTCGGCGTCAACCTGATCATCGGCCTGTGCGTCGCCCTCGGCTTCTATGCCGGCGGCCCTGCGGTTCAGGCTCTGCTCGACATGATTCCCGAGTGGGTTTCCAACGGCCTGCAGATCACCATGGGCCTGCTGCCTGCCATCGGTTTCGCTCTGCTGCTTAAGATGATCATGAACAAGAAGGTCGCCTGCTTCTTCTTCGCCGGCTTCGCGCTGTCCACCTATCTGGGTATCCCCACCACCGGTATTGCGATCTTCGGCGCGGTTGTCGCCGTGGTCCTCTCGCAGATCCAGCAGCAGCTGAACTCCCGTTCCGCCCTGGCCACCGAAGGAGGTATGGACGATGACGACGACTTCTAATGACGCCGCGGTCCAGACCGCAGACGAGCGCAAGCTCACCAAGCAGGACCTCAACAGGGTCGCCATCCGCTCCCTCGGCATGGAGTGGGACTGGAACTACGAGCGCCAGATGAACATGGCCTTCTGCTACTCCATGCTCCCGGTGATCAAGAAGCTGTATCCCAATAAGGACGACCAGGTCGCCGCCATGCAGCGTCACCTCGAGTTCTTCAACACCACGCCGCACTTGTCCACGCTGATCTTGGGCATCACGGCCGCCATGGAGGAACAGAACGCCTCCGATCCCGATTTCGAGACCGAGTCCATCAACAACGTCAAGGTCTCCCTCATGGGCCCGCTGGCCGGCATCGGCGACTCCTTCATCTGGGGCACCCTGCGAATCATCGCCACGGGCGTCGGTGTGAGTCTGGCTGCTCAGGGCAACATTCTCGGCCCACTGCTGTTCCTGCTGCTCTTCAACATCCCCGCACAGGGCCTGCGCTTCTACCTCATGCACGCCGGCTACAAGCTCGGTAGCGGTTTCTTGGCGAAGGTGCAGGAGTCCGGCCTCATGGACATCCAGATCGGAAGAGCGTCGTGTAGGGA
>OMGU01000550.1_pt1 | contig 40146 bp, 38 predicted proteins | sample 1646121 | NCBI WGS metagenome assembly OMGU01 (sample SAMN05578581, study PRJEB25193) | human gut metagenome | biome: Human Microbiome; feature: human-associated habitat; material: feces | host: Homo sapiens | place: USA:Birmingham
GGCTTCGCATTTAAATACGGCAAATTCCTGCTGCCACCACGTTTTCTTACGGCACATTCGGTTCCAAAAGTGCCTACCCGCGAACCGTAACTTCAGGCACCCTGATCGCAATCTCTCTTGGTTTATTTTCAATCACGACCTCTGTCTGGCTTCCGCCAAACTCACCGTCCAGCGACCAGTCCACCAGCTCCTCCGACTGTATCGTCAGTTTCGAGGTGCAGAACTTGAATACGCATTCATTTTCGCCCTCTCTCTGAATCAGATAAGCAGCAATACTTGCAATGTCAAGCGGCGTGCGCGGTTTCCGGACCAGAAGCACCTCAAACTCCCCGTCATCCAGCGCCACGTCCATACCAACCAGTCCTTTAAAACCTCCGATCGAGGTCGTATTGGTCACCATTCCCAGAATAAATTCCTCTACCAATTCTCTCTGCTCCCCCAGATGTTCCCATGTAAGGCGCATCCGGTAGGATTTAAGCCCTGTCAGGCGCTTGATGGCTTCCAGCATATATGCCTGATGCCCCAAAATATTTTTCGTCTCCTGCGGGGTCGAATAGGATACCTCCGTAAATGCTCCGAACGCCGCCACATAGACGAAATACCGGTTTTTGCCGAATACACCAACATCGACCAAAAATGGTTTTCCCAGCGCAGCTGTCTGCGCCGCTTTCCGCATATTTTTCGGAAGTCCCAGACTGGATGCGAAATCATTCGTGGAACCCGACGGGATATACCCTAACTCCGGACGCTTTTCCGGGGTGATCGTCATCAGCCCCGATACCACCTCGTTAAGCGTACCGTCCCCGCCGCTGCACACGACCAGTTCCTTCGTTTTCGCACGCGCCGCCTGATACTCCGCATCCTTCGGGCCCTGCGTAATATAAACAGACGGTCCATAGCCCGCCTTTACAAAACTATCTAAAATTTCAAGAAGACGACTTCGAATCTGTTCTTTGCCAGATCTCGGATTGATGATAAAAAGCATTTTTTTCATAATCGCCATTTCTCCTGCTCCCCCACACTAACAGTATTTCATATTAATATATTTGTATACACGCGAAATGCATTGGGGATCGGATAGCGATCCTGCAGCTCCGCCCGGCGCACCATCAAAACTGTTTTATCCTGATAGCCGGATGCCCGTTTCAGGCGGATTCTGCGTCCGCACATATGCCATTCAACATGGGAAAAAATGTGGACTGCATCCGGCAGATCCTCGGTTTCCTTGATATCCGCCTCCGCGATCCCCAGTTCTTTCGCTGCCTCCGCCGCACTCTTTTTTCCGTCCAGATTGACATATTCGTAGAGGGACGCCAGCAATCCCTTGCTGCTGCGCTTGCGGATCGCCACCGTATCCTCCCACTCAATCAGGCAGACCGTTTTTTCCTCGATCCGGCGCGGCTTTTTCGGCGGCTTGACCGGATATTGCTCCTCCTCTCCCCGCCGATGCGCCAGACAAAGGGATTCCAGCGGGCACTTCTCACAGAGCGGACGTCCGCCCGGGATGCAGACAAGCGCACCCAGCTCAATCCATGCCTGATTATATTCACCTGGATGAAATAGCTCTTCTGACCGTAATGCCGTGGAAACCTCACCGGCATCATCACCGGCTGACAAATAGGAATCTCTTTCCTCCGTCCGGCGCACAAGTTCCGCCTCCAGGCGCCGCTCATATTTCTTTCGAAGCGCCGGCTTCGTGCTGTCCTGTGGGTCAGCAAACAGGCGTGTCAGAACACGCACCACATTTCCATCCAGCGCCGGAGCCGGCAGATCATACGCGATCGACGCAACTGCCCCGGCTGTATAACTTCCGATGCCCGGAAGTTTCAATATCTCATCCCGCGACGCCGGCATCTGACCGCCGTAGTCTTCCATCAGGCAGACCGCTGCCTTTTTTAGGTTCCGGGCTCTGGAATAATACCCAAGTCCCTCCCACAGCTTCAAAAGCCGCTCTTCGTCCACCTGCGCGAGCGAGGTGATGTCCGGGAGTGCTTCCATAAAACGGGCAAAGTACGGTTTGACCGCCTCTACCCGTGTCTGCTGCAGCATGATCTCCGAAATCCAGACCGAATACGGTTCCGGATTCTCCCGCCACGGAAGGAGCCGCCGGTTTTTCCGGTACCAGGAGAGCAATGGAGCGCCGGATGCCGCCAGCCTCTCTTCTTCCGCATAAGGTATTTCCCCCTCTAAAGGCTTCAACGACGCATAAAAATCTTTATACATATCCGTAAATGCCCCGGACAGATACCTCTCCTGAGATCACCTTGCATACCTTTCCGTCTTCTGTGCGGACCAGCAGTTCGCCCATCTCATCAATTCCGAGCGCCATTCCAGTATACTCATTGCCCGGAGACAGGACGCGCACCTGTGTACCGCAGTTTGCCAGACGGCTGTTATAAACGTCCATCAGGGATTTCATGTTCTGGTTTTCCATGAATTTATCATAATATCCCTCATACGCACGCATGATCGCGGCGATAAGCTGGCTGCGGCGCACTTCTTTTCCTGTCTCCAGATACAGAGACGTTGCCACATCCCGAATCTCTTCCGGGAACTCGTGATTTGCCACGTTGATACCAATACCAGTCACGATATAATTAATACACTCTAATTCCGTGCTCATCTCGGTCAGGATACCGCAGACCTTCTTTCCATTGACGACAATATCGTTCGGCCACTTGATCTTTGCCTCCAGATCACAAACCTCCCGAATCCCGTCGGCAACTGCCAGAGCCGCCACCAGCGTCAGCATCGACGCGCAGGTCGGAGGAAGCTCCGGACGCAGAAGCAGGCTCATCCAGATGCCGACGCCATGCGGCGCCGCCCAGCTTCTTCCGCGGCGTCCCTTTCCCATCGACTGATAATCCGCGACTGCCAGCGTACCGTGCGGGGCATCTTTCTCCGCCGCTTTCTTGATCTCGGTATTGGTTGAATCCGTCTCGTCAAAATATAAAATATTTTTTCCAGCCCACTCGCTGTCGATGCTGCTCTCCAGCTCTGCCTGGCTGAGAACATCGCCCAGGAAACGCAGCCGGTAACCGCGGTTCCGGACCGCCTCTATCTCATATCCTTCTGTCTCCAACTGTTTGATAACTTTCCAGACTGCCGTCCGTGATACATTTAAACGCTCACAGATCTCCTGTCCGGACAGGTAATCATCCGTTTCTTTTAACATTCGCAAAACTTCTGTTTTCACTTTTATTACCCCCACCATATTGTAAGTGTACTGACAATACATAAAAGGAACAATCCTGCTCCCACTGCCATCAGGATCATTCCGCCGGTCCGCAGATGCTTTCTTCCCCTTCCCCGGCGATAGCGGTCATAGCCATTGGCAAAATTCAGTACCGCCGCCAGAAGAAAGATTACCGGAAACAAAATCCGGTTTTCATCCGGGTTCAGAAACGCAAGAACCGCAAATATCACGATCAATATACCCACTACGATATGAAGCATATCCAGGGCAAACGCGATATTCGCGCTTTTCTTTCTTTTTTCCTGCAGGTTCAACGCATCCACTCCTTACTTATATTCGCAAACAACAGCCTCATTCTTCATATAGCACATAGCTTCTTGCATATACCCTTTCATCAACATATATGGGTATACATATCACTATGGGATATTATACCGAATGTCCGCAGGCTTGTCAAAAAAGAAATCGAAAAAGGCTGCGGTTCCTGCTTTACGTAACCATCAGCCTTTTCTTATACCTTTTTTTACAACTTAGAGCCGCTCACTCCCGGCTACTCTGCCTTTTGAACATCCGTGCCAACTTCCGTCAGACCCTTTACCAGACCGGCAATGCCCTGTATCTCGGACGGGATGATGATCTTCGTTGCCTTGCCGTCCGCTGCTTTGGCAAATGCCTCCAGGCTCTTGAGCTGCAGCACTGCATTGTCCGCGCCTGCTTCCTTGATGAAGCGAAGTCCGTCTGCTTCCGCTTTCTGGACTTTGAGGATCGCTTCCGCCTCACCTTCTGCCTCGCGGATCATCTTTTCCTTCTGTGCTTCTGCACGCAGGATCGCCGCTTCCTTCTCTGCTTCTGCTTCCAGAATCGCGGACTCTTTCTTACCTTCGGCTACCAGGATCGTCGATTTCTTCTCGCCTTCGGCACGGAGAATGGACTCACGGCGCTCACGCTCTGCCTTCATCTGTTTCTCCATCGCATCCTGAATGGCTGCCGGAGGAATGATATTTTTCAACTCAACACGGTTTACCTTGATTCCCCACGGGTCTGTCGCCACATCGAGTGCAGCGCGCATCTTCGTGTTGATCGTCTCACGAGAGGTTAAGGTCTGGTCAAGTTCGAGATCACCGATGATATTTCGAAGGGTGGTCGCCGTCAGGTTCTCGATCGCCATGATCGGGTTCTCAACACCATAAGCAAACAGCTTCGGATCCGTGATCTGGAAAAATACAACCGTATCAATCTTCATCGTAACGTTATCTTTCGTGATAACCGGCTGCGGTGCAAAATCTACAACCTGCTCTTTTAAAATGACTCTTTTTGCCACGCGGTCAATGAACGGCACCTTGAAATGCACGCCAACCGACCATGTCTCCAGATAAGCACCCAGACGCTCTACGACTAATGCCTGTGCCTGCGGCACGATCCGGATACAGGATGACAAAATCAGAAGTACCACAATCGCAATGACAAGAAAACTGATAACTGCTCCCATATTTCCTACTCCTCCTTACATTTGCTGACAATCAGCTTGACGCCGCTGACCGCCTGAATCTGTACCATCGTATCCCTCGGAATCCGGCTTCCATCCGCCGAGCGTGCCGTCCATTCCTGGCCGGACACCATCGCCGTCCCTCTCGCCTCGTCGTTATCAATCTCTGCGGTTACCCGCGCTTTTTTACCCACCAGCGCGTCCACATTGGTCCGCACCGTCTTCTGATTGATATACCGGAGTGCCAATGGTCTTGTTGAATACAAAAGAAGGAATGAAACAACGACAAACACCGCCATCTGGATGTAAAGATTCACTCCCGCGATCGACAGGACACACGCAATCAGAGCGCCTCCAGCAAACCAGATCGAAGTCAGCGCCATCGACGCTGCTTCCAGCCCGATACACACTACAAACACCGCCAGCCAGACACACCATACTGCCATGTCATCCCCTCCTTCCATATAGGTCTTTTGACCCTGATATCTTAAAACTAGTATACGATATTTTCTGACATTTATCAACCAATCAGCTCTGTTTTTGAACTTACGGTTTTATTACAAACTTCTTAATGGAACATATCGATCTGCAGTTCAATTTATTTCTTCACAGCTCTCTATTTGCACAAACTATCCGGCTTAAAACATTGTTTCAAAAAATACAATTTACTGCCGTCTCTGCCGTGCCGTCTCAAACAGCAGCACCGAAGCCGCCACCGCTGCATTGAGGGATTCAACCTTTCCAGCCATCGGAATCCTCACCCACGCGTCAGCAAGCGCCGCCGTCTCCTCGGTCAGACCATTTGCCTCATTTCCGATCAGGAAGCCGGACGGACCTGTATAATTTTCTTCTTCGTAGTTATGTTTCCCCTTTAAATGCGCCGCATAGAGGCGGATTCCCTGCTTTTTTACTTCCCCGATCGTCTGATGCAGGTCGTCCGTGTAGATAAACGGCACCCGGTAGATCGAGCCCATCGTGGAACGGATGACCTTCGGGCTGTAAATATCAGCTGAACCACGGTCAAGAATGATGCCTGTCACACCCGCCCCCTCTCCGGCACGCAGGATTGTTCCCAGATTACCCGGATCCTGCAGCGTCTCCAGAATCACAAGCTCCGGTGCCTTTCCGTCCGGGCTATTTTTCAGCACATCTGAGAGCTGATAGGAAAACTGTTCCGCTACCGCCAGGATCCCCTGCGGTGTCTGGGTGTCCGACATATGGCGCATGACCTCATCCGTCACCGTCTCATACCGGCAGCCAGCCAGCAGTTTTTCTGCTCTTTCCCCCTGCTGGCGCAGAAAATTTTCCGACACATAGACTTCGCGGCGTCTCTCCACCGGCAGTTCCCCGAACATCTTCGGACCTTCCACCAAAAAGACGCCCTGTTCCCGTCTTGCTTTTGCTTTCTTTGCAAGCGCCGTCACCGCTCTGACACGGGCGTTGCCCGTGCTCGCGATCACAGGCTGCCTCCTGCCGCTTTCGTCTCCGGCACTCCGTAAACGCAATCCTCATCCAGTGTTTCCAGCTCCTCCAGCCACAGGCGGCTGCACGCATCGCTCGGCATACGCAGGTCGCCGCGCGGCGATACTGCAGCAGAACCTACCTTCGGACCATCCGGCAGGCAGGAACGCTTAAACTGCTGGTTGAAGAAACGGCGGTAGAACACCTTCAGCCATTTAAGGATCGTTTCCTTATCATAAGCACCGTCAAATGCCTGACGCGCCAGGCGGTAAATCTTGCCCGGACGGTAGCCGAATCTTAATATATAGTAGAGATAGAAATCATGCAGCTCATAAGGACCAACCAAATCCTCCGTTTTCTGCGCGATCTTTCCATCCTCCTCCGGCGGCAGAAGCTCCGGGCTGACCGGCGTATCCAGTACATCCAGCAGAATATCAGAAAGCTCTTTCTCGCCACAGGTATCTGCATAATAGCGCACCAGATGGCGCACCAGCATCTTCGGAACCGAGCAGTTGACACCGTACATCGACATATGATCGCCGTTGTAGGTCGCCCAGCCAAGCGCCAGCTCCGACATATCGCCGGTACCGATGACAAGACCGCCGATCTTATTGGCAAGGTTCATCAGAACCAGCGTTCTCTGGCGTGCCTGTGAATTTTCATACGTTACATCATGAACCGACGGATCCTGCTCAATGTCACGGAAATGGATCGTAACTGCCTCTCGGATATCGACTTCTTTCAAGGTTGCACCCAGCTTTTTCGTGAGCTGGCAGGCATTCTGGTACGTCCGGTCAGTCGTACCAAAGCACGGCATCGTCACAGACAGGATATTTTCACGCGGAATCCCCAGCAGATCAAAGGCGCGCACGGTTACTAAAAGTGCCAGCGTTGAATCCAGACCGCCTGAAATACCAACGACAGCATGGCGGCATCCAGTATGTTTGAGACGTTTTTTCAATCCCATCGCCTGGATCGAAAGGATCTCCTCGCAGCGGCGGTTCCGGCTGCCCGCATCGTGTGGGACAAACGGGGTCGGATCGATCGCGCGCTCCAGCGCAAGCGGTTTCCGATCCAGCGTAAAGCTTACAAACCGGTAATCCTCACGGCCTTCTGTCTGATAGGTCGTCATCCGGCGGCGCTCACATTCCAGACGTTCCAAATCGATATCTGCGTAGATCGTCTGATTCTCAAATCGCGCTGACTCCGACAGGATATTGCCATTCTCAGCGATAATATTCTGGCCGCCAAAAACGAGATCCTGGGAAGACTCTCCCTCGCCCGCATTGGCGTAAATATACGCACAGAGCAGCCGCGCCGACTGACCGCTGATCAGACTTCTGCGGTACTCGCTCTTGCCTGTCACCTCATCGCTGGCAGAGCAGTTGACGATCACCGTTGCCCCCGCCGACGCGTGTGCAATACTCGGTGGATTTAAAACCCAGACGTCCTCGCAGATCTCCGCCCCCACGACAAGATTTTCCACATTGTCACAGGAAAATAAAAGCTTCATTCCCATTGGCACCTGATAACCGTCCCAGGAAACGTCGATTGCCTTTTCCCAGCCTGGGTTGAAATAACGTCCCTCATAAAATTCAGAATAGTTTGGAATCCATCTCTTCGGAACCAGACCGAGCAGCTTTCCATCCTGGATCGCCGCTGCCATATTGTACAATTTATTGTTGTATTCCCACGGAAGTCCTACAAATACAAGCATTGAATCGCCAGCTGTAAAGGCGATCAGCTTCCTAAGCTCTTCCTTTGCTTTCGCCAGCAGCGATTTCTGGATAAACAGCTCACCGCACGTATATCCCGTCAGCACCAGCTCTGGAAATACCATAATCGAAGCGCCCTTTTTGCGCCCCTCCTCTATCTGTTCACAAACCTGTTCCCGGTTGTACTCTACATCTGCCACCTTCACTTCCGGCGTTGACGCGGCAACCCGGATAAAGCCATCTCTTATCATATGGTTTGTCTCCCTTATAAATAATTTTTAAAAACATAGCAACTGTTCAATAGGTCTGCGCATTTACTGCGCTGACCGTACGAAAACATGGACCAGCAGGCAAAAATCCCATTGCCGTAGGCAATTTTAAATGGATTTTTGCGCGTGACTGTGAAGGTACTGAACAGTTACGAATTTATTGTAGCTGTCACTATACAAAAAGTCAAACATATATAAAAAGAGAGCCGCTTTTCCCCCACAGAAAGCAGCTCTCCGGTCACGTTCACAACCGTTACATTAAATAGTTTGATTGCTGTATGTAAATATACCACTCTTTTCCAATTTTGTCAACGTCACTTTTGTCATTTTGCACAATAAATCATTTTCTTTTTTCGACAAGAAAAAGCAATTTTCACAGTTCTTTTTTACGAATCTTTCCGCTTTCAGTCTTTGAAAACTCCTTTAGCAAGGCAAATTTGCGCGGGATATCATAATCTGCCAGTCTTTCCGCCAAAAATTCCCGAATTGCCATATTGGTACAACCACATTTCCCGCTGTCACTTCCGACATTTTCTAGTATATCGGAATTTAAAAAGATTGCCAAACTTGTACCACTGAAGGTTTACAAATTGTTTTTCTTTTTACTCAACTGCCAGAACGGATATTTCACGATACCGGTTGTGTTATTGTTTTGTCATCTTAAACGGTTGCTTTTCACTTCCGATGAATTTATAATAACGCCATAGGTTACAGTCTGAAACCAATCCCCGACGCAATGCGGACCAGGGGCGGACATTATAAACCGACACAGGAGGATACTGCCAAATGATCACCATTCAAAATCCGCTGACCTTTACTTCCTCTTATCCGCCCAAACGGTTAGGAGCTATCTCCGATCTGCTCTTTTTCGATATCGAGACAACCGGCTTTTCCGGCGACTACGCCTCGGTCTATCTGATCGGCTGCGTCTGGCACGACGGAAACACCTGGATTCTGACCCAGTATTTTGCCGAGACGAGGGATGCGGAGGAAGAGGTTCTCGACGCTTTTTTTGCACTTCTCCGGACAAAGCGCATCCTCGTCCATTTCAACGGCGACGGGTTTGACATTCCATTTCTGACGAAACGCTGTGTTTTTTATAAAAAGGACTGGAATTTTGAAGCGGTTGAAAGTTTTGATATTTATAAGAAAATACGCCCATTAAAGAAATTGCTGGGACTTGAAAATCTGAAACAAAAAAGCATCGAGCGGTTCCTCGGCATTGCCCGCGAAGATAAGTACAACGGCGGTCAGCTCATCGAGGTTTACGGTGAATATTTACAGACGCACTCTGAACTGCTGAAACACCTTCTGATTCTCCATAACGAGGATGACTTAAAGGGAATGCCGCAGATTCTGCCGATTCTCGCCTACCCGGACTTTCTGACCGGCGATTTTTCTTTCAAAGGTTCAGAAAGCCGTGATATCCCATATGCGGACGGAAACTCAGAAAAGCACCTGCTGCTTCACTATGAAAGCCCCGTCTCTCTGACAAGCGGATTCCAGTTTTCCATCGGTGAGCTGGAGCTGTCGGCGGAAGGAAACCGCCTGACGCTCGACCTCCCATTATATTCCGGGGAACTGAAACGATTTTACAGCGATTATGAGAATTATTACTATATGATCTACGAGGACTGCGCCATCCACAAAAGTGTCGGTCAGTATGTGGATCGCTCCGCCCGCAAGAAGGCAACCGCCAAAACGTGCTACACCCGCGCAGCCGGGCTGTTTGTTCCGCAGCCGCTTCTTGCAGATGGCACTCCGATGTGGCATGAATGCCTGAAAGCAGACTATAAGAGTAAGCAGCTGTTTGTGCCGTATTCAGAACAGCTTTTCACAGATCCAGAGACGGCAGTGCTGTACTTACATAATTATCTGAGAGAATTGTCCTTATAAATTACAGCACCCGTCCACGCTCTCTTATCTCCCGGATCACGTGTCCCATCCGTTTTCTCCGGACTGCCTGTTCTTTCGCCCTCTCCCGCGCAAGCAGCGCCCGGATGAACGCAAAGGTTCTCTCCTCGCCCTGCTCTTTCAGCATCGTGAGGAGATATTCCAGCTGGTACTTCGTCCTCGGGTGCATCACGACAAAATCTCTGCCTCTTTCAAAGTATTCCCACGCACACGCATCCGTATAATCTTTTCCCTTATAAACCTTCGACGCGGCAATCCGATCCATTACCATCTCGATCAGGTAGCGAAGGGGCATTTTATTGCCGACAAGCCCCCAGGACTTGTCCGGTGCAAAATCGATCCAGTATTCGAAATGATGTTTGTTGCGTCCCTTGTGGTGCAGCCATGCCGCCGAATAGCCCTTTTCTTCTTTTTCCGCTGCATTTGGGCTGCGGTTTCCCTGATAATATTTAACGCCGGTCGCAAATTCCTCCCAGGAATACTTGGAGAGGTCGTGCAGAAGTCCCTGGCGGTACAGCCCTACCGCAAAGCAGTTTTTCATGACCTCACATTTATGTTTCGTGATCGTCAAAAAATGATGATACGCATTGTAAATATAATTCATTTTCCTACCTCTTTCCCCTTTTCTTTCCTCCTATTTTACCCCCCGTATCCTGGTTTGACAACCCCACTTTCTTTCGCGGCTTTCTGGAAAATATCCGTTACTGGGCACACATGTGTGTACAGTAACAAATGCCCTTATTTTCCACAAAAATTTAACCATTTTTAAATGTCTGAATTTCCAGAAATTTTATGCGAAAACGTTTGACATCAATATGAAACTATGCTATTCTTGGAACAGGTCGTAAATCCATGCGGCCATCACTATTTTTTATATTTTTTTTGGAGGTATCATATGAACAGAGGTACTGTAAAGTGGTTCAACAACCAGAAAGGTTACGGATTTATCTGCGACGAGCAGGGCAACGATGTATTCGTTCACTACTCCGGACTGAACATGGAAGGCTTCAAGTCTCTTGAGGAAGGCGCTCAGGTAGAGTTCGAAGTTGTTAACGGTGCTAAGGGACCGCAGGCTACTAACGTAACCAAGCTTTAATCATCAACTTTCCAGTGTACCTGTTTTCCAAATATGTTTGATATATATTTTGCGAATACGTTATATTGATCTAAGTAAAGTGATTATAAAAAGGGATACCGCTTCGGCAGTATCCCTTTTTTCGTCACTGCTCACACATGTGTGAACAGTGACCTTTTTTTCTGTCCTGCCATGCGGAACATATCCAAATATCCTTTTTCCGCACAGCAGCCATATCTATTATCTCATTTCTTTTTAATTCTTAGCTTTCTCGTACAGTTTTTTCAGCTCATCCACACTAAATTCATAGTGCCTGTTGCAGAACTGGCAGTTGACTTCGATGCTCTTGCCCTCGTCGATCATCTCCTGCAGCTCCCTGCCGCCGATGCTGATCAGCGCCTTTTCTACACGGCTCTTGGTGCAGTTGCAGGTAAACTGAATCGGCATCTTATCCAGAATCTCCAGACCAAATTGTCCTAAAATCAGCTCCAGAATGTCCTCCGGGGTCATTCCCTTATTTAACATCGTCGTCACCGGCTCCAGCTCACCGATCGTCTTTTCAAGTGCCGCGATCGTCGCCTCCTCTGCTCCCGGAAGAAGCTGTATGATAAATCCGCCTGCCTGGCGCACCGTATTTTCTTTATTCATCAGAACGCCCAGTGCCACGGAGGACGGAGTCTGCTCGGAAGTCGCATAGTAATAAGTCAAATCTTCCGCAATCTCACCCGTTACCAGGATCGTCTGTCCCACATACGGCTCTTTCAAACCGATATCCTGGATTACGCTCAAGACGCCGACTCCCAGCGCACCGCCCACATCCAGCTTGCCCTTCGCATTCGGCGGCAGCATTACCTCCGGGTGGAACGCGTAGCCCTTGACATTGCCGTTCTTATCAGCTGTCACCGTCAGACCGCCGATCGGACCATCGCCCTCGACCCGGATGGTTAAAAGATCACTGTCCGCTTTCATCATCGATCCCATCATGACGCCTGCCGTCATCAGGCGTCCCAGCGCTGCGGTCGCCACCGGACTGGTATTGTGCGCCTGTCTGGCTTTCTCCACCAGATCGCGGGAAGTCGCCGCAAATGCGCGGATCTGACCATTCGCCGCCGTCGCACGGAGCATATAATCTCCGGTCTGTCCCGTTATTTCACCTGCTTTTATCTTTTCCATCATTTATACCTCTTTCCCATGTTCTCTCGCAACCACATAGATTCGGTCGCTCTCTTTTCGCGGCGCGTTCTTCGTAAATGCGTCATACGCCGCCACAAATTCCATGCCCGCCTCTGTGAGGGCCTTTTTTATCTCGTCCAACGACCACGCGCGCTCAAAATGCGTCTCCTGATAACGGCGGTATAAGTCATCCTCCTCACGGATAAAGAGCGTCAGATCGTAGGAGTTAATTTTCTCCTCTTCATCATACTCATTTTCCCAGATGAAGCTCCCCTCGTCGCGCACCTCCGCGATCGTCTCACTTCCCATTGCCTGAAACTTTGCCTCCGTGTTCAGGTCGAAAATGAACATTCCCTTCGGATCCAGATAATTGTTGACCAGCGAAAATACGTGCGCCAGATCGTCATAATCCAGAATATAATTCAGCGAATCGCAGATACTCACGACCGCCCGGACCGTCCCGTACAATTCAAATTCGCGCATATCCTGCAATAAATACAAAATTGGCAGCCCGGATTCTGCCCGTTTTTCGATTGCTTCCTGCAGCATATCCTCCGAGACATCCACGCCGATCATATCATAGCCTTCCTTTGCCAGAAGCTCCGTCAGCGTGCCGGTTCCGCATCCCAGATCCAGCACCAGGCCATCGTTGATCCCATATTCCTTTAAAAGAGAAGTCAGGTACCCGCACCAGTCCTCATAGGGAATATTATCCATAAACATATCATATACTTCCGCAAAACTCGTGTAAGCGTCCATTTAGCCTCTCCTTCTATATTGCCGATGCAAAAATGACTGCCATGCACCGAAAGCTTTCCCCTACTGCACAATCTCCTTCCGATGCCAGCACTCCCATCATAGCAATTTTTCGCCCTGTTTGCAAGAATAATTGAAAAAGCACGCGCAGATGACCAGGAATGGAGTAATTGTTCACAGGTAGGCACTTTTGGAACTGAAAGTGCCGTAAGAAAACGTGGTGGCAGCAGGATTTTGTCGTATACACTAACTCTTGACGTTCCACGCAGAACTGACTATACTAGAGCGTATGAAAAATTTGACTGAAAAACAAAAACATTCCCCCATCAAAAGCCGCCGTTTTTACCGCCGGCAGATGTGGCTTCCGGCGCTGGTGCTGATCGCGTCCATCCTGCTCCTGTGGCAGAATGCCGGGGAACATTCACACTCCCCGCGGCCGATAAACAGCCAGTGCAAGTTTGAAGATTTTTATAACCCGGCTCAGCCCTATGTCTCAGTGAACGCTCCTTCCTTATATTATACAGGGTGCGCTGCCTACGATGGAAAGAAAGAGACCGGATATTATTATTACTCTCTGGAAAATGGAACCTGCCATTTCTATCTGCTCGATCCGTCTTCCGGCTATCCAGAGCCGCCCGAACGCAAAGCACTTTCATTAAACGGGCGTTTGATCCGCCTGAACGAGGATACCTATGAATCGCTTCTCCAGACGATGGCGGACAGTCTCTCCTGGACGGTGAGCTCCCTGCGGAATATGACTTCTCCTTATATCATATCCGCTCTGCCGTATCCTGCCCTGACGCATGAGGTATTTCATCTATTAGCCGGATGTGCGTTTCTGATCGCCCTGGTGGATCTGATCTGGCTTTTTTACCATTCACTCCGGCACCGCCGGGAGCCGCTGCAACTTTCCGGTGAGGCACAGCAGGGGCAACAGGATTCTTCCAGTGAGCAGCCGCGCACTTTGATTTCCCACCGCAGAAAAAAACATTGACAGACGATTCGAGCCATGCCGCTTTCCCTGGCATAGACTGAACCGTCTGTCTTTTTTCGGCTGCTATTTCGTTTTTCTCTATTTCAGCTTATCAAATTATGCTTCTATCTGAATACACCGCGCCCAGTGTGTCCTTGAAAGTTGTACTGCCTCCGGTGACAGCGGCACATGGGCACACGCCTCTCTTCTCTTCGGACATCGCTCATAAAAGATACACTTCTCCCCACTGCCCGCTATCTTCTTTGGTGTATTCTGGACGGACCGCTCTTTTTCCTGATTTTCCAAAAGGTTCTCTTTCGTCTGTCCCCGCTCAGGTTTTTCCATCCGGCTGTCTCTCTCCGGCTCCGCACTCTGCTTTCCTGCCTCCGCATCCAGTTCCATTGTATCCCCGCCGATCGCCGCTTCCAGCAGAAGTTTCGTGTACGGGTGCGCCGGATGCTCATAGATCTCTTCTGCCAGACCTTCTTCCACAATCACACCCTTGTAAATGACCATGACACGGCTGCAGAGCCCGCGCACGACGTTCAGATCGTGGGAAATAAAGAGGATGGTCATCTGCTTTTCGGCGTGCAGCTTCAAAAGCAGGTTCAAAATCTGGGACTGGACCGTCACATCAAGCGCCGAAACAGGCTCATCCGCGATCACCAGGCGCGGATCCATGAGAAGTGCCACGCCGATGCTGATGCGCTGTTTCTGACCGCCAGAAAGCTCTCTCGGATGGCGCGCCGCAAAGGACTCGTCCAGTCCGACATTTTCAAGCATTTCCTTCACTAGCTGCCTGCGCTCTGTGCGGTCCCTGATGCCGCGCAGGCGCAGCGGTTCTTCCAGAATCCATCCGATCGTCCGCGCCGGGTTGAGCGATCCCGCCGGATCCTGAAATACCATCTGCGGACGGACGCCGTCACGCACCTTCACCTCACCCGTATAATTGTCATGAAGTCCCAGGATCGTCTTGCTGAGCGTCGATTTGCCGCAGCCGCTCTCGCCCACGATCCCCACAATCTCTCCCTCTCTTGCCGACAGGTTCAGATCGTGAATTACGTGTTTTTTTCCTTTTTTGCGGAACAGACCGCCACGCACATCGTAAAATACGTTCAAATCCGTCAGGCGCAGGATCTCCCCGCCGGAGCTTTCCCCTTTTTCTCCCTCCGGAATCGAAGCCACCAGATGGCGCGTATATTCATGCTTCGGATGCAGAAGGACGTCTTCCGTCTGCCCTTCTTCCACGATCTCGCCCTTATAAACCACGATCACACGGCTGCAGAGCGCACGCACAACATTCAGATCATGGGAAATAAAGAGAATCGACGTTCCCTTGGTCCGGTGGATATTCCGCAGAAGCTCCAGGATCTGTGCCTGAACGACACAGTCTAACGCTGTCGTCGGCTCATCCGCAATCAGAAGACTCGGGGAATTGATCATCGCCTGCGCGATCATCACACGCTGGCGCATGCCGCCGGAAAGTTCATGCGGGTATTTACCGCACAGCCCCTCCGGGTCCGGCAGACCAACTTCTGAGAGTGCCTGCACCACCCGTTCATGGATCTCAGCATTTCCGAGTTTCGTATGGATCCGCAGGCTTTCCCCGACCTGCCGTTCGATTTTCAATACCGGATTTAAGGAGGTCATCGGCTCCTGAAAGACCATCGCCATTTTGCTGCCGCATAGCTGTCTCCGCTTTTCCGGTTTCATGGTCACCAGATCTTCTCCCTGAAAACAGAGCGATCCAGAGGCAATCTCGGCGTCCTTCGGAAGCAGCCCCATCAGAGCAAGCGCACTCATGGATTTTCCTGACCCTGACTCGCCGACTACTCCTACGATCTCGCCTTTTCCGATCGAAAAGCTGATGCCCTTGACTGCCTCAAAGGTCGAATTTCCTTCTGGAAAACGGATCGACAGATTTTTTATCTCAACCAATGGTTCCATCTTTTCGCCTCCTTACTGCTGCATCGAGCGCAGCCCCTCGCTCACCATGCTGAATCCCAGAATAATCAGGATGATCGTCACGCCCGGTCCGATCGCGTACCACGGCGCATTGAACAGGTACGACTGCGCTTCGTAAAGCATTCTCCCGAGACTCGGCTCCGGCGGCTGGATTCCCAGTCCCAGATAACTCATACTCGCCTCCGCCAGCACCGCATTGTTAAATCCGATCGCCGCCGCCGTCAAAAGGCTGACCGCCGCATTCGGCAGAATATGGGCGAAAATAATCCGGATATGCCCTGCGCCAAGGATCCGCGCACTCTTGACAAAATCCAGTTCCCGGCACCGTATCACCTCACTGCGGACGATCCGGGCAAAACTCGGGATAAAAAGGATTCCCAGCGCCAGAATGATGTTGTAGCTTCCCGGCTTCGTCAGGCTGATGAAGATAAGCGCCAGAAGAATGCTCGGAAACGATAAAAGGATATCATTGAAACGCATGATCAGGTTATCGAAAAAGCCGCCGAAATAGCCGGTCAGCGCACCGACGATCGTGCCAAACACACACCCGATCAGAACCGTGCAGACTGCCACAAAAAAGGTGCTGCCGCTTCCCGCCATCACACGGCTCAAAATATCGCGCCCGAAGTTATCCGTTCCCAGCGGGTGTGCTGCACACGGCGCCAGATTGACTGCCATGGAGTCCATCGTCGTCGTCCCATACGGCGTCCAGAACTGTCCGATCAGGGCAACTGCCAGAAAGAACAGCGTGATCGCGCCCCCTATCATCAGATTATAATTCTTTCGTTTCATTCGTCTTCCCTCTATTCTTCCGCCGTCCGGACTCTCGGATCCAAAACCTGATAAATCATATCAACCGCAAAATTGATAAGTACGACCACCGATGTGATGTACAGCACGATCGCCTGCACAACCGGATAATCGCGGTTGGAGATCGAGCTGATCAGAAGTCTTCCGATTCCCGGCACGCTGAACACCTGCTCCGCCACGATGCTGCCGGCAAGGATCTCCGCGATCACCATCGCAAAGAACGTCACAACCGGAATCATCGCATTTTTCAGCACATGCCCGTACAATACCGCCGTTTCCGTATTGCCGCGGCTGTAGGCAGTCCGCACGTATTCCCGGTTCATCTCGGTCAGAATCGAGCTTCTCAGGAATTTCACCACCATCGCAATCTTCGGCAGCGCCACCGCGAGCGCCGGAAATAAAAGGTACTGTGCAGACTTTCCGAAATTTTCCGACGGTTCGATAAATTTACCCGGCTGGAACATATGAAGAATCAGTCCAAACACGTAGGTCAGGATCATGCCGAGAAAGAATGACGGCACCGCCATCAGAATCTGCGTCAGGCAGTTCGTCAGCGTATCGACCCATTTCCCGGCAAACCGGGCACTCAGGATTCCGAGTGGAACTGAAATCACCGTGATGATGAGCAGGGAAATGACTGCCAGAAGCACCGTGACCGGAAGCCGCTGTGCCAGAAGGGAGCGAACTGAGGTTCCCTCATACCGGTAGGACTCCCCGAAATCCCCCTGCATCGCATCGGTCACCCATCTTCCATACCGCTCCAGAAGTGGATCATTTAATCCCATCTCATCCCGCGCCCGCTCTAACTGCTCTTCCGTCGCGTCCTTTCCCAGCCTGGAAAGTGCCGCATCGCCCGGAATCACAGAAAAAGCGGTAAACGTCAGAAAGGATATGACCAACAATGTGATAATGAGAGTTATCAGTTTTTTTATAAAGAATTTCATAATTCCCTCCTGCGTTTACCGCTTCTTATTCTGTTGTTATTTCCTGGTTACTGTTCACGGGCAGGCACTTTTGGAACCGAAAGTGCCGTAAGAAAACGTGGTAGCAGCAGGAATTTGCTGGATTGTAACTGTATATTTTACTGCTCTACCTGATATAACAGGGACATATCCTCTGCTGCCGTCGGGTAGAAGGTGTAGCCGCCAAACTTCTTGCTGACTGCTACGAGGTTCGCCGGATCTTCAATGTAAACGGCTGCCGCATCCTCTGCCAGGATCATCTGCGCCTTCTTGTAGTTTTCTACTTTTACATCGTCATCAACGGTTGTGTATGCTGTATTAAATACATCGTCGTACTCAGTGTTGGAGTAATGCATGAAGTTCTTCGCATCGTCTGTCACATATTTCTTGAGCCAGTCGCTCGGTGCCAGCGTTCCGTCAAAACCGATGACGGTCGCCTGGAAGTTGCCTCCCTTGTATACATCCTGCAGCCAGGTGCTCCACTCAACCTGATTTAAGGTCACGTTGACGCCGACCTGAGACAGCTCATCCGCGATGATCTGCGCGCTGTCTACGTGCTGGCTGTATGAGCTCGGAACGGTGATTTCCAGATCAAAACCATCTGCGTATCCGGCATCTGCCAGAAGCTCTTTTGCCTTCTCTGGATCGTAGCTGTATACGGTCTCTGCTTCCGGCTCATAGTATTTCGACATTGCCGGAATCATATGGGAGCCGATGATATGGCTCTTTCCGCCGAAAATAAAGTTGTTGATCGCATCGCGGTCTACCGCATAGCAGAGTGCCTGACGCACCTCTGTCTTGGAAAGCGGCTCGTAAGCGCTGTTTAAGTACATCGCATGGACGAGGTTCATGCTTCCCTGTACGATGTTGTAATCATCGCCCAGTGTCTCCGCCTGTGCGGAGGTTAAATATTTCAGAATGTCGATGGTGCCTGCCTGCAGCTCTACAAATGCGGTGTCCACATCGGCAATAAATTTAAATTCCACGCTGTCCAGGCTCGGAACGCCCTCCTGCCAGTAGCCGTCATATTTTTCCAGCTCCAGGTTCTGTCCCGGTGTGTAGGAAACATATTTGAATGGGCCGGTACCGATCGGATTGCCTGCCGGGTCCTCGTTGGACTGCGGAATGATGGCAATCGTCATCATCGGAAGAAACTCTGAATAACTTTCTTTCAGGTTTACAACCAGTGTCTTGTCATCCTGCACCTCTACACTATCTACAAGCGAAGAAAAAGCGGAGGATTCGCCCTGAATCTCCGCATAACGATCGATGGAATATTTGACATCTTCGATGGTAACCGGTGTGCCGTCATGGAATGTGATGCCATCTCTCAATGTGAAAGTGTAAGTCTTTGCATCATCGGAAATGATGTAATCGCTGGCAACAGCCGGAATAAATCCGCCATCGGAAGTAGGCTTTACAAGCCCTTCGTACAAATTGAAAACCACGTCTCTAGTTCCTGCGTCCGTATCTACATGGGGGTCAAGACTAGCCAGGTCCTGCGTCATGCCATACACAACGCTGCCGCCTGGTACTGGTGTTCCTTCTGAAAGAGTATTACTGGTCTCTGCTTCGCTGGACTCGCCAGCTGCTTCTGAGGTGCCTTCTGCTGTCTTGCTGCCTCCGCATGCACAGAGTGAAGCAGATAACAAAAGTGCCATTACGCCTGAAAGAAGCTGTTTCTTTTTCATATCTTTGTCCTCTCGATTTCGTAATAATCTCTCATTATTAAATTGTCTTAGCCATTATAGCAGATTTTCATAGAAAATCAACTTTTCCAACATAATTTAGGACTTTCTCACTATCTTTTAGGATGTTTTTTGTTGAAATTTACGAATTGATCCGGCTCGAAACTGTCAAAAATAAAAACATCAAACTGTTTCCGGTGCCTGTTTAATTCGCCCTGGTTTTTAATCGTCCACGCCGCCATCTTACATTTGTAGAAATAGCGCAGCATTTCCACCGGAAGCGTGTTGCTGAACTGGCAGTTGTACGCAATGAAATCCGGTCTGCAAAATCCGTTCAGCATACAGTATGTAAGCATCTCCCGCACAATGACCGGTGTTTTCAAGCCCTCGCCGCGGTGATTGGTCGCAAGCTGTCCGCGCAAAACATTTGGACGATGGCGCTTAAACCAGCCGAGTGCCAGCGGACTGAACGATTCGATGCAGTACTCACCCGGATAACGGTCTAAAAGCGCCGCACATTTCTCGCACAGCTCCCGGTGGACAATCTCCGCTTTCAGCTCGATGATAAGCGGTGTGCGTCCATCCGCCAGTTCAAGCACTGTCTCAAAGGCTGGTATCGTCTGGGATGAACCAAACAAACGATAGCTTTGCAGCTCTTCAAAGGTACAGTCGCGTATCTTCCGGTCAACGCCCGCCGCCCGCTTCAGATCCCAGTCGTGAAATACGACCGGAACCCCGTCTTTTGTCAGCTGTACATCCAGCTCGATCCCATATCCCATCTGGATCGCGCGCTCAAACGCCGGGAGCGAATTTTCCGGACATTCGCTCCGGTTGTCATGAAATCCCCGGTGGGCGATGTATTGCCGCTCAAATGCCTGCATTCTCGCCTTCCGCCCCGTCTCCGGCAGCATACTGCAGTAAAACAGAGATAAGAGCGATATCGTCACCATCCCTGGAATTACGATTGTCATATGTAAATAGCCTCTTTTCTTTCGTCACACAACGGCTCTGCGCCGTCCTACTAATCTTCTATCTCCCAATGCACCTGGCTTCCACCATTTCCTTTTTTTACCACCAGCTTGTGTCCCATCTCCTCTTTCAGCTCCGTCACGTGGGAAATGATGCCGATCAGGCGTCTTCCTCCGGACAGCTCCTGCAGCACCTGAACCGCCCGTGTTCGTGATTCCTCATCCAGGGAACCAAATCCCTCATCAATGAACATCGCATCCACCTTCACGCTGCCTGCCGCATTCTGGATGACATCCGCCATGCCGAGCGCCATCGCAAGCGCCGCCAGAAAGGATTCTCCACCGGACAGCGTTTTGACGTCCCGGACCCGGTCAGTCACAAAGCTGTAGACATCCAGGTCAAGTCCCACTTCTCCCTGTTTTCCCAGATCGGCCAGACCGCGGCATTGAAGTTCAAAGGTTCCTTTCGTCATCCGGCGCAGGCGGCGGTTAGCTGCCTGTATCATCTGGCGGAAATACTGGCGCTGTACATACGTCTGGAAATCGATCCGCGCCGCGCCGCTCAGTTTTCCGTCCGCCGTCTGGTAAAGCTCGCTGATCTGCTGTTTTTCCCGGTCAAGCTGCTCCCGTTCCTGCAGATACACCCGAAGTGCCGCATATGCATCCTCGTTGCGCGTCCGCACCGACATATGTTCCCGGTGAAGGCGCGACCAGCGCGTTTTTTCCTCTTCCCAGTGCCGAATCGCCTGCTGGATTTTTTCTTCCGGATCTGTTTCCGAATCTGCTTCCATATGTTCCCGGAGCGAAGATAAGCTTCCCTCCAGCTCCCGGCATTTTTCCCGGCACTCCTGTGCTTTCTTATCAGCCGCTGTCACCGCCTCTGCAAGTGTTTCCAGCTCCCGGCTGCACTTCTCAAGCTCCACCCGGAGTGTCCGGCTGTCTTTCCACTCCAGCCGCTTCGAGAGTTCCTCCAGCTCATTATGTCTCATCTGGCTCTCGATCGCCGCCTGCTGCACCTCACTTCTTTTAAGCTCCAGCGCAGCTTCCAGCTTCTTCTGTCCGGCTCCGTTCGCCTCCCGTTTCTGCCGGATCGTTTCTTCCATGGCAATCCGGTCAGTATAAGTGGTTTCCGCCTGCCTGCATCGCCGGATTTCCTGTGCCATCTGCCGGAGCTCCTTCTCCAGAGCATCCACATCCGGCTGGGCTGCCGGGCTGTCCTGATTTTGGCCGTACAGTTTTCCCTGGATCTCTATCCGCCGTCTGCTCTCATGTTCCAGCGAGATCTGCGCCTCCTGGCACGCCTCAGCGGCTGTCCTCTGCTTCTGATCGGCATCATCCCGCCCGGCACGCAGCGCTTCCACCTGTTCCTCCCGGATCGGCTCTGTCTCCAGACGGCAGGGAGCCGGGTGTTCCAGCGAGCCACAGACCGGGCACGGTTTTCCTTCCTGCAGCTCTGCCGCCAGAAGTCCCGCCTGCATCGCCAGAAAGCGGCAGGACGCATCCTGATACAACTGATCTGACTGCTGGTACGCCCGCGCGGCTGCCTGAAATTTTTCCTGGCGTTTTTCCAGTGACTTCCTCCATGTCCGCTCCGCTTCGCAGCATTTCCCTAACTCCTGCAAAACCGCCTGGCGCCGTTCCATCTGCTCCCGCCGTCCCCGGCATTCTGCCAGGGCAGCGCGCGCCTCTACCGCCTCCCGCTCCTGGTTTCGAAGTATTTCTTCCTGTGTACGGCACGTTTCCAGCTGATTCTGCATTTTTTTCAGGTTTTGGGTCAGAGCCGTCCGCTGATGTTCCAAAGTTTCATATGTCTGCCGTTTTTTCTCCTGCTCCGCATAGAGCGGAAGCGCATCCTGCATCCTCCGGATCTGATCCTCCAGCTCCGGTTTCCGGCTCTCATAGGCTGCGGCAGCTTCCCGGCGCCTAGCCTCCATCTCCCGTCCAAATGCTTCCAAACGGCTCTTTTCTTCCAGTACCCGTTTTTCCTTTTTCACAAGCTCCAGATGGTTCTGCCCGGCGGCAAGCTTCTGGATTGCATTCTCTTCCAGTCTCCCCGCCTCTTCCTCGCTCCTCCGGCTTTCCTCCGACAACTGATGCAGAAATGCAAGCAGTTCCGCTCCATTTGTCCGGTACCGCTCTTTCAAAGACTGCCATCTTTCTTCCCACTCCGGAGCTACCGCCTCCTCCGTTCTGGGAACCGTCACCTGCCGGATGACTTCCTCGCACCGGGTCTTGTTATCCTCCAGCCTTCCATACAGCGTCCGATCTGCCTCCCGCAGCTTCTGCTGGATTCTACCGTAGATCCCGGTATGGAAAATGCGCGAAAATATCTCTTTTCTTTCTTTGGAGGATGCATGAAGCAGACGGATGTATTCGCCCTGCGCGATCATCGCGATCTGCGAAAACTGATCGCGGTCCACGCCCACGATCGCCCGGATCTTCTCATCGATCTCACGGATCCGGCCGGACATCTCACTTCCATCCGGCAAAAACAAAGACGCTTTCGGCGCCACACTCGTCGCCGTGTATGCGCCGTCCTTATTTTTCCGCTTGCTGAGGCGCGTGTATGCCGGACTGCGGCGGATCGTATAATCCTGCCCCTTATCCTCAAACGTCAGTTCCACCCAGGTCTCCGCGTCCTCCGGTGCATACTGGCTGCGAAGCATCGCGCCCTCTCTCCCGGCGCCGCTCGCCGCCCCGTAGAGCGCAAACGAGATCGCGTCAAAGATCGTCGTTTTGCCTGCCCCCGTATCGCCCGTGATCAGGAACAATCCCGTCCCCGCCCGTTCGAAATCAATCTGCGTCACGCCCCCATAAGATCCAAACGCCGACATTGTAAGCAGCTTCGGTTTCATACGCGTTCCTCCTCCTCTGCCTCTTCCACCATGCGCGCCAGAATCGTCTCCTGTTCCTCTGTCATCGGGCAGTGGCGCACCGCCTCATAAAAAGAGGCAAATGCCTGAAACGGCGTCACCGCCCCTTTTTCCTCCGGTTCTTCCTCCAGTCGTTTCCGCGTCCTCTCATTGTCCACCCGGATCTCCAAAATATGCGCAAATAACTCCTCCAGGCGTTCCCGGAAATCGTACATTTCTTTTTCGTCCGTCAGGACCACGCTCACATACGCGTCCGCGCGTCCGCTTCCATCCGGCATCTTTTCCATCGTATCTGAAAGCAGCTTGAGTTCTTCCAGTGTCCCCCGCACGCGCTTTACATCGGGATGGCAGAGAATCGGCAGACGGCGGATCTGCGGCTCACTTCCTTTTTCTCCCAGTTCCACCACCGTGATCCCCTTCTGATGGTGTTCTTCACTGATCGAATATTTGTACGGCGTCCCACAATAGCAAAACCGCTCCTGCCCTACCTTCTGTGCCCCGTGGATATGCCCTAACGCCGCATATTCAAACGGTTCCAGCACCGACGCATCGATCGCATCCAATCCTCCGGAGGTCAGCACCGCCGTCTCCGAATCGCAGGTTTCCGGATTCTGACCGTTCCAGACAAAAAACTGGTGCGCCAGAACCACATTGCGCTCCTGCTTCCGGATCGTCTCCCGCGCCAGGAGTTTCTGGAATGCATCGGTATAACCATTGGTGTCAAACAAATGGCGCACATGACCCGGACGGATAAACGGTACCAGATAAAAATGAACCGGTCCCCACTCATCTGTAAGTGTGACCTGCTTTAAATACTCCGTCCGATCTGCCGGCGGCAGCGCCGCGATATGGATCCGGTGGCATGCCAGAAACGATGCGCCATACGCCAGCCGCTCCGGTGAATCGTGATTTCCCGCAATGATCAGGATCTCCGTCCCCGGACAGCGCCCGGATAGCTCGGTCAGAAACCAGTCAAAAAGCGTATACGCTTCCCCCGCCGGGACCGATTTATCATAAATATCCCCGCATATCAGAATCGCATCCGGCTTCTCTTCCTCCGCATATTTAAGTATCTGCAAAAACGCATTCTTCTGGCTCTCGCGCAGGCTATAGCCATTTAACATTTTCCCGATATGCAGATCAGAAAGATGAAATAGTTTCACGCAGGCACACCTCCTTTTTCTTTGATCCACTGTTTTTTTGATTTCCATTTTTTCCGCTTAAACATATAGGCATTTTCCGGACATATATGGCAAAAAGCGCCGACACATCGAACCACTTCCCATGCCAGCGCCTTTTTTGGTTACTGTGAACCGTTACCTTTTTCTGTTTTGTTCTTCGCTCTTAATCCAGCTGGATCAATGCCATAAAGACCAGATCTTCATCTCCGGTATTGGCAATGCCATGACCACATCCATCCGGCGTGAAGGTCTTATCGCCGACGGTAACCGGACGTTTCGTTCCATTGTCATCGTACTCGCCCTGTCCCTTGATGATATAATACGTCTCGCTCTCGCCGTGGTGCTCATGATAGCCCAGGGAACATCCCGGTGCGATCGTTACCTCGGCAAACATCTTACATTTTGCATTTAACTCATTGTCATCCAGAATGTATTTTACAACTACCTGTCCTTTGCCGCCGTTCGCATTTTCCTTAACAACTGTCTTCATGCTGCTTCCTCCTCATCCTGTGCCATTCTTTCAGATTCGTTCGACACTATTTTTCTATGGAGTATTATAAGCGATTTTTTTCTCAACTTCAAGAGCTCTACTTAAGCGCAATCCGCATTTGTTGCCGTTCAGAAAATTCCTACTTGCTAAGTTCAATCCGCATTTCTAACTCGCTGTACGGAATTGTTACCTCCGGGAATCCTTCCGCATACGATGCAATCTCATACGGCGCATAATAGAAAACCACGCCCGTCTCGCTCAGATAAAACGGCGATTCGTAGCTGATGCCGTCTGCCACCGTATGTTCCAGATCCTCCGGTGATTCAAAGGCAAAATTTGTCTTTTCCGCCAGCTCCCGGAATGCCGCACCGACCTTCGTCTGCAGCTCCTCCACCGGATTCTCGACCACATCGCTCAACGACAGGCGTGCCCCCGTTTCCCGGTCAAAGACAAAATACTGGCGGAACGGCGTTCCGTGTGCGCCGCCCGTATATTCATATCCATCCGCACGGACGCAGACATAATGATCATCCAGATACGTAATCGCGTCATCTCCGTCGATCGTAAGCGCCATCGAATAGACCGGCTGCGCTGCATCCGCCTCCTGCGGAAGTGTCTCTTCCTCCGATCCGTCCGATTCCGCCGTATCTATGCTCATCTCCGTGTCCAGATTCATGGAATCCGTCCGCGCCGCCGACAGAACCGATGCCTGCAGCTCCTGCATCGTCTGGTTCATCGCCTCGACCGCATCGCCCTCGCCGTCAAATACCAGCCGCTCTGCGTACACACTTCCAAGCTCCCGGCTTCCATCCGCACTCTTTAACGTCTCCGACTGCGCCTCGACATGCCCCAGCTCCCGGATCGGAGACTGGAACAGAACTGGCTCTAATAGCGTCGCTTCCCCGCCTGCCGCATCATCCAGCGTTTTTTCGCCCAGATAAACGCCGTAATCCTTAAACTGCTGGCAGTATGCCTGATTTCCCGTCACATAAAAATTACCATACATAGAAAAATCATTCGTCATGCCCGGCTCTTCCTCGACCGTAAAAAGCGCATTCTGCGCCTCGGCGGCATTTGCCGCTGCATCTGCCTCCGCATCCGCCGCAATCCGCTTAAACAAAAACTCTCCCGTGCTGGTCTGGGATGCCTGATTTTCCATCAGATACAAATATCCGTCCTGATACTGCACCAGGCTGATATTTTCCGCCGTCTCATATAAAAGCGTCCGTTTCTCCGGATCGGAGACCTCATAGCGGTAACACTGCGTATTTCCATTGCCATCCCGAAGCAGGGCAAAGAATGCGTCCTTCGCAAACAGCACCGACGATGTATTCGTAATATCCGAAATCTCCCTCGGATGGCTGCCGTCCGCATCCGCAATCACCAGGCAGGTTTCATTCTGCACCGGCATATACCCAAACTGTTCCGTATAATATGGAAGAATCCCATTAAACAGCTCGCTGCAGCCTGCCGGAATCTCCCCGTAGATCGTGTCTGACGGTGACAGCTCTCCCGCTGTTTTGCCATTCTCATCGAGCGTATAAATGACATTCATGTTGTAACCCTTGACATACAGGCGGTTCTTTGACGCATAGAGCACCGACGGCTGATCCGTCAGATCCGCTAAATGCTCTTCCACACCGCTCTCCAAATCCAGCCGGTACAGCCCATAAAGCTCCGTGCCCTGTGTGCTGCCACTCTCCGCCTGTATCCGGTCAAAATACAGCCCGCCTCCGTAGACCCAGAAGGTGCTGTTTTCATCTCCTGTGTCAAACTGGCAGAGCGTCTTCATCTCGCCTGTCTCCTTCGAAAGGGAACGGATCTCCGTGCGGTATTTGAGGTACAGCATGCCATTCTCCTCCAGCACCCGATCCGGCGCTCCGAGCGCCGTGCTGACCGCGCCCTCCGTTTCCTCTGCCGCCTGTGTCTGCGCTGTTGTCTCAGCCGCCGGTGATTTTTTGCACGCTGACAGGGCTGCCGAAGCAGCAATCAAAAACATCGAAGCCGCCAGCACTGCCCTATACCCTGTCTTTTTCTGAACCTTTTTTCTCTGGTTCTGCTCTGTTCTTCCCTGATTCTGTTTCATTTCTTCCCGTTTCCACTCTTTCTGAGCCATCCGTCCAAACTCCCCACACTTTTTCTATTTTTCATCGGACCTGCGTCCGCTTTTTCTTCTGAATACAGGCGGAAATGGTGAATCCATCCCCGCCTGTCATACAGTGTACCCTGTTTTTTTTGCAATGTCAAAAGGTGTTCCAATATATTAAGTTATATTAATGAAACTGTAAGATTACAGTGCGCGGGTCTTTGACACCTGCATACCAGCTTTATGAGGCAATCGGCATTCCTACTGCAAATTATCCGGTCCGAATCCCATCGGTAGAAGCTCCGCCAGTGTATAGACCTTATATTCCTTCACCGAACGTGCCAGAATGATCTGAAACGCATCCTCATGGCAGAATTCCTTCATCACCTGACGACACACGCCACAGGGCGCACACCGGTCAAATTCCGAAGCTCCTTCCGGGCCTCCCACAACTGCAATCGCTGTGAAGCTGCGTTCACCCTCACTGACTGCCTTAAAAAAGGCAGTGCGTTCCGCGCAGTTTGTCGGTGTATAGGCCGCATTTTCAATATTGCAGCCACGGTAAATCCCGCCTTTTTCAGTCAGCAGAGCCGCCCCCACCTGAAAATGAGAATAGGGTGTATAGGCCATTTTCCGTGCTGCGAATGCTTCCTCGATGAGTGTTTCTATCCTCTCATTATTCATTCTTCGCATCCTCCTGAATCAAGATACGGATGGCTTCCACCGCTGTCCGGATTGCTGCCTCTGTATCATGGGCCTGTTCATTGGACAGGCCTTTTTTCGCCCGCTCCTGATTAGCCAGAACCAGAAAGCAGGCACCTACACGCACCCGAAGGAAGCTGCCTGCGATAAACAGTGCTGCTGACTCCATCTCCGATGCCAGGCATCCCATCCGAAGCCACGCCTGCCACTTATTTTCAAGCTCGTAGCTGACCGGCATCACCTCCGGCTCATGCTGACCAAAGAAGGAATCCTTCGACTGTACAACGCCCGCATGACAGCGGAACTTCAGATTCTTCGCTGCACGGATCATGGCATTCATAACATCCACATGGGGAACAGCCGGGTACTCAATGGGAGCGTACTCTCTGCTGGTTCCTTCCATGCGGATAGCTCCGCTTGCAACTACGATATCTCCGCCCAGTACATCCTCCTGCATACCGCCACAGGTGCCCACACGCAGAAAAGTATGGGCTCCGCACTTGGATAACTCCTCGATAGCAATAGCCGCTGACGGACCACCGATGCCGGTTGACGTCACACTGACTTTTACCCCATCGATGGTTCCCGTATATGTGGTATATTCACGATTATCCGCAACTAACACCGGATTCTCAAAATGTTCTGCTATCTTCTTGCATCGCTTGGGGTCCCCCGGCATGATGACATATCCGCCGATATCCTCCGGGCCGATTCCTGTGTGGTACTGTTTTCCCGTTCCTTCTGTATAATCAACCATATAATCGCCGCCTTTCTGTTTTTAACTTCAAGTCCAATGTCATTTATTTTATCTGATCCAGAATAGAAGTTCCGATGGTCCCCTCCGGCATTCTGACACCGAAATTATCCGCAATGGTCGCGCCGATAACGGCAAAGGTGTCACTGGTATCAAGCTTCCCACTTTCCGTATCCGATGGTGAATACGCAATAAACGGGACCTGCTCTCTCGTATGATCCGTTCCCTTGTAGGTTGGATCATTTCCATGATCCGCCGTCAGAATCAGCAGATCGTCCTCACGGAGCAGCGGCAGAAGCTCTCCCAGCTTTTTATCAAATTTTTCGATCTCTTCCCCGTATCCCACTGGATTTCTGCGATGTCCCCATAACGCATCAAAATCTACCAGATTGGTAAAGCAAAGTCCCTTGAAATCCCGCTTTGCGATATCGATGGTCTGCTGCATGCCATGTACACTGCTGTCGGAATGATTGCTTTCTGTTATCCCTTCTCCCACAAAGATATCGTTAATCTTTCCAACGGAAATCACATCATATCCGGCATCCTTCAGGGCATTCAGCGCCGTCGGTCCGGTGGGTTTCAAAGCATAATCATGGCGGTTACTTGTCCGTTTGAATTCGCCGCGCTTTTTGCCCACATAGGGTCTTGCGATAACACGGCCAACTCTCCACTCATCCCGCATAGTCAGTTCTCTGGCAATCTCACAGTAATGATACAAGGTCTCAAGTCCCATGGTTTCCTCATTGCCGCAGATCTGAAGCACAGAATCCGCTGATGTATAGACAATCAGCTTTCCTTCATTCACTTCCTGTTCACCCAGCTCCTCCAGAATCTCCGTTCCGCTGGCTGCCTTATTGCCGATAATCGTTCTGCCGCAGCGCTTTTCCAGTTCGTCAATCAGTTCCTTGGGAAATCCATGTTCTGTAAATGTGATAAATGGCTTATCCGTCCGGATGCCCATCATCTCCCAATGACCGGTCATAGTATCTTTACCATTGCTTGCCTCATTCATCGCCATAAAATATCCTTCCGGATGTTCTGCCGGCTTTACCAGCTTAAGGGGCTTGAGATTGGCAAGCCCCAATCTCTGCAGATTCGGAATATCCAGATGTTCCACTGTTTCTGAGATGTGTCCCAGTGTGTCAGCACCGGCATCGTCAAATCTGGCCGAATCCGCCATGGGACCGATTCCAAGGGAATCCAGTACGATTACAAATACACGATTAAAACGCATATCACTCACCCTTTCTACTAATTTTTGCTATATTTGATAGTTTACTTTTTACACTCTCACACAGTCACGGGTAATTTCAGCAAGGGAAGATACGCCGCACATAGCCATGGTATCTGCAAGCTCACTTCCAATCTTCTGGATATAAGCTTCGACCCCTTCTCGGCCTCCGCCATAGACAGCTGTGACGAAAGGTCTGGCTATGATAACCGCATCTGCCCCCAGTGCCAATGCTTTAAATACATCGGTGCCGGAACGGATTCCGCCATCCACGAAGATTTTCATGGAACCGTCCACTGCCGTTGCTATCTCTTCCAGAACCTCTGCCGTTGCCGGACACTGGTCCAGGACTCTTCCTCCATGGTTAGATACCACGATGGCTGCCGCACCGGCCTCTTTAGCCTTCAAAGCGCCTTTTACCGTCATAATACCCTTTACAATAAAAGGGACTCCTGCTGCCTTCACGATCTCACGAAGCTCCTCCACTGATTTACTTCCGGCCGGCGGATTGAAATTTTTCAAAAATGGAAGACCTGCCGCATCGATATCCATGGCAGCCGCGAAAGCACCTGCATCCTTGACAAGCGCCATCTTTTCACGAACCATTTCCACATTCCATGGCTTCACTGTAGGAATTCCCAGTCCCCCTGCCTTTTTGATGGCTTCCGTGGCAGCCACCATCACATTGCTGTCCATTCCGTCTCCTGTAAAAGCAGCAATTCCAAACTCTGCGCAGGAAGAAACTAATATATCATTGTAAGAAACATCATTCAGTGAATCGCCGTAATGCATATTCACGGCTCCCACCGGACCTGCAAAAAACGGATACTGAAAATTCTTTCCAAACAACGAAAGAGATGTATCGATGGGCCGTTTCTCCACCAGTGTATCCATCTGGACACGGATTTCCTTCCATTTGTCATAATTCCGAATCGCCGTATCTCCGATTCCTTTGGCTCCCGGACCCGGCATCTGATTCTTGCAGGCTCTTCCGTTGCATTCCGGACAGGCCTTGCAGTAATTGCCCATTTTTCCTCTTGCCAGTTCTAAACATTCTGCATAATTCATTAATCTGGTTACCTCCCTGTCACTTTCATGTGGTCTCGAAATCCTTTTGTACTTGATTCTGCGAGAAATTTTTTTGACAGCTGCATCATTTCCGGTAAGCAGCTGTCCACCACTCAAAGCAACCATTTCACATATGATATAATAAAAACCTATCCCTTCTTCGGCCTCTTCTCAAATCCATGCACCCAATTTCCCCTTAAAAACAAAAACAGGAAAATCACGGAGCTGATGCTCCAGGTCAGTGGGTATGCCCAGAATATGACCCGGATATCCGGAATCAGACGCACTGCCAGTGTGATGTAGCTGACACGGAACAGACACCATACACAGAGCAGAACGATCATGGGCACGGCAGCATTGCCGGAACCCCGGAGTACAGCCGCGATACAGTGAGTAAATGCCAATAAACAATAAAACAACGCAATGGTTCTGGCCTGCATCACCCCATAATGTATCACATCCGGATCACGGTTGAATGCTGCAATCAGCACCGGTGCCGCCGTATATATGGTGATACCAATCAGTTCTGCAATGGAGATGGAGCAGAGGATACCGAACTTCGCACCTTTCTTTGCTCTGTCATACTGCTTTGCCCCAAGATTCTGTCCCACAAAGGTAGTTATCGCCATAGTAAAGCAGGTCACCGGCAGGAAGGCAAAACCTTCTACCTTAGAATAAGCTCCGCAGCCTGCCATGGCCATTTTACCGAATGCATTGATGTTGGACTGTACAAACACGTTGGCTATGGCAATGACTGAGTTCTGGAAACCGGAAGGTACACCATTCTGAATAATCTGCCTCAGCATATGTCTGTCAAAACGAATCTTCCTAAGCTCCAGCCGGTAATCTTCCTTCACCCGCATCAGATGCACCATACAGAGAATCGCGCTGACAAACTGGGATATAGCCGTTGCCAGGGCTGCCGATCCCACTCCCATGCCAAGTCCTGCGATAAAGAAGATATCCAGCACCACATTCACACAGGAGGAAATAATCAGATAGATCAGCGGATGGCGGCCGTCCCCCACCGACTGCAGGATTCCCACGAAAATATTGTACATGACTACACCCAGAGAACCTGCAAAATAGGTTTGAAAATATACAATCGATTCTGGAAGTACATCTGCCGGTGTTCCCATCAGTACCAGAATCTTCGGTGCCAGATACATTCCCGCAGCCGTCAGTGTGATTCCGGCCACCAGACCGAAGGCTGTGGTTGTATGAATCGCTCTCTGGAGATAATCCTTATTTTTCGCCCCATAATACCTGGCAATTACTACACCGGCTCCCATGGCAATACCGTTAATAAAACCTACCATCAGGAAAATCAGGTTTCCCGACGAACTGACTGCTGCCAGCGCATTGCTGCCAAGATAATTACCTACAATCAGGGAATCCGCTGTATTATACAGCTGCTGAAACAGATTCCCCAGAAACAATGGTATGGCAAATAAAATAATCTTCTTAGAGATACTTCCCTCTGTCATCCTCGTTTTGCTTTCAGCTCCCATAAAACCCCCAAAATTAATCATATTTATGCACACAGTCGATGACTATTCATCGCCCCTCTGCACGCATATGTTCTCGATCTCATTATAGCCGACTGCCAGCAAATTCTCAATACTTCTTGCGCTGAGTGTGTAGCCCATTGGCTGTGATTAACAGTGCTAATCGGAACACATCGTTTTTATGTTTCTTTATATTTTTGCTGTCAACCTGATCTCCATTTAACTTGCGTTCTTTTAAATCCAGCCACGCTTTCGCCTTAAATGGTATCAGGCAAGTCGGACTTAATACCGGAATGCCATCAACCATCTTTTGTCCGGTTTTTAGCAACTCATAATACGCTTCATTTAAAAGGATTGCCGACAAACTAGATATTTCATCATCTATCAGAAGCGGTGTGAGAACTGTATCATCTTCCAATATAATGAAATCCGGATTTCTGGAAAATATCTCTATCATATTAAGCAAAATTTCCACTCGATGAGCGGAAATTCTACAATATCTAAACTACTTCTTGAATTTATATTTTCCTTTTCCATGACCGGATACTGGTTCAATAATGTCTGCCTTTACCAAATTGGAAAGAAGTTTTGAAGCACCTGAACCTTTCAGCTCAAGAAGCTCCATAACTGCACTTCTTCCAAACACCTCATGCCTTTTTGCAGGTTCGTATAGTTTGCACGCACAAGTGCATTTCTGAAATACCAGGCATTTTCTGCAAAAATATCATTGGTTGCAGAGAACCCAAGCGTCCTTAAATATTTGATGAAGAACACTGCTGTTGTTCTCGTATTGCCTTCCTCGAAGATATGAATTTGCCATAACCTTGAAACAAATACCGCAGCCCTCTATGAATGATGCAAACGGCGATGCACCGCATCGATTATCCGCATCACCCCATATCCCAGACAACCGCCCAATGTATTCATAACTACATCGTCCAGCTGGCAATATCCTCTTTCTGTCACAAGCTGCATCCCCTCGATCATCATCGACAACAGCATACTGATCAAAAGCATCTTCCACCATTTGGCACACCGCCTTTCTGCCAACGGCAGCAAAACTCCAAGCGGAAGAAACATAATCACATTCTCAACCATATATGCCCTGGACTGCCAGGTTCTGCCCCATGTATCAAACAGCTGCCAGTCAATCCCCGTTCTGGAACCCGACTCCCGCGAAAAAAACGCCTGAATCCACACAACCGTTTCATATACACCCAATAAAAAATAATAATACACCTGCGGTCGCTTCCATGCCTTCTCCCCGGCAACCAGCCGCAATAACAAAAGCATCATAATCGCCGCTCCGACTCCCATGGGAAGGTACGAAACCGGTTCTTTTATATCATCTAACAATATTTTCCAAAATTCCAATGAGGTTCTCCAATTATTGTTTTTGTTTTATCATGATACCCATAAATCACTAACTCACAAGCATGCAACAGCCCCTCTTTCCGTCTTCACAATATTTTTCATCTACACCACTTGTACCCCTTATACCCAACTGCCTTCCTCAATTATACCGTTTTCTCCTGCTTATAGGCAACCAGTTCTGTATTGGAAGGGTCCAGTTTCAGGAGTTTGTTGACATCCTTCAGTCCGGACTGCGTGACTAGCACTACTACATCGGCTATACTTTCAACAGTGATCAGGTTTCGGTAACCTTGCGAGGTCCGAGGCCGGGAAGATGACCTCCAGGCCACCGTCTTTCTCCCCCAGTTGTGTACGACTGGGGGATTTTTATGCCTTACCACCAGACGATTGTGCTTATTTCGTTCGTAATATAAGCACGGTTGTCTGGTTTTTGCTTTAGAACATAACGATAAAAAGGCAGTAAGGGCTCTTTCCACACTTAGTTGATTTCACAGCGAAATTGTTCATGAAGCAGTACTTTTGCCTTCAATAATTCAAAACTATTTCTGCCATACATAATACGTTTTATCACTTTGAGTTGCGGTCTTTTGGACGGCCCATCTTCTCCTTTACCTTGTCCGGCACATCAATCAGTCCGAACCGATAGAACATTCCGTATATGTAGGTCATTCCCCGGATATCACCCAGAGCTTTCGGGCGGTCTACTACCTCCCCTTTAATATTCTTCAGCGCCAAAACTATAGAACTCCACGCCAGACTTTTACTCTTCTCTCGGCGGTCGATCCACAGTTCTTTTGTATACTCGCCATTCCTGCCCTTTTTAATTTCGTAAGAGAATGGCAACCCGAAGTAGGTCTTAAATTTCACTCCAGCATAGGTCAGAACCACACCCCAGAAGTTTTCTTCTGTCGGATCAGCCCTTCACCGCTTCATCGCTCTGTATCTCCGCTGCCGCTCTGCTCCAACACTGATCTTATCTTTTTCTGTACTGGGGAAGTACACACCTTTTTTATACGGAAGATATGAGGTAACGGAAGCTTTGGAAAGTTTCAGGGTGTTTGCAGTTGAGAGTATGGAGGTTTTGTAGTCCTGTGTTTCTCGGTATTCTTCAAAAGTGTTTTTTACTTTTTCCGCCACTTCTGATTCATACACACCTGCCGTGATGAGCAGCTTCCGTACCTTGATGGGATTTAATCCCAGCTCATCTCCGATGGCCTGCAAGGACATCTCAGAATTATAAAGTGCCACAGCAGCGTCCATCTGCTCTTTCAGATTTTTCCCTGCATCGTACTCCGGCTTCAGCTTCTTCCGGCCACCGCCGGGTTTTCTTGTTTTCTTCATTTTACTCATGCAGCTCCAGTGGCAGTCCGTCCGGGTCATGGAAGAAAGTCATCTTCTTACCGGTATAATCATCCACACGGATCGGCTCACATTCAATTTCTACCTCCGCCAGCTCTTTCACCGTCTGCTCCACGCTATCCACGCAGAACGCAAGATGACGCAGCCCACAGGCTTCCGGGCGATTCACACGCTTCGGCGGGTTTTCCTCGGCGAAAATCTCCAGTTCCGTGTGTTCATTAACACGAAGATCCAGCTTCCAGTCCTTACGCTCTGGACGATAGTTTTCCCTGATGATAGAGAAGCCCAGCTTGTTCACATAGAAATCCTTAGCTGCTTCATAGTCAGATACGATGATTGCAATATGATGTATTTTTGATAAATTCATTTTGCTTACGCTCCATTTCTTCTATTTTCGTTACAAACTATATATCAACCTTCAAAAAATACCGAGTGAACTCCTGGAGTTCAGTTTGTCCACACGGCGATCTTATTTCAGTTTTTCGAGGATCTCGTCCGCACTCATACCGCTTGCCAACAGCTTCTTCAGCACATCCTCCGCTTCAGCCTTCTTAGCTTCTTCAGCGGCCTTAGCATCTGCCTTTGCTTTCTTCGCTTCCAAGGATGCCACTTCTTTTTCGGTCTTCTTCAGAGCAGTCTTCTTCTCTTTCAGTGTGTTCTTCTTCTCTTTCAGTGTGTTCTTCTGCTCTTCAATCGCTTTCTGGATGGATGCGATCTCGGTATTCAGAGACGCAATAGTCTCCTGCTTCTCTACGATCTGGGATGCATAGTCTTTGGTGATATTGGTTTTAGGACGGTTTTTGCTACCTTTCGTTCTGGGCATGGTGATAACCTCTTTTCTTTTTAATCAAAATTGTTCTAAAAATCCGGGATAACCACATTCAATCTTAATCGAACTATACTCTTTCTTCATATCGTATTCTTGAATATATTCATTTCTCATCGAATCAATATATTGAATTCCAAAATGAAGTCCTTCTTTTAGTTCATCTTCGTCAACCATGAAAAACAAGTCGATAGATTCTCCCACCGCAATAACATTATTAAATGCTAATCCGCCAAAATTGGCCCCCGTATGAACTACTAATGTATTTGCAAAACCATTTCCTATGTTTTTTATGTTTACATTAACTTGCAACTTTTTCTTCTTGTCCTCTTTACTTTTACCTAAAGAAAAGCCGCGGGTTGCTTTTCCACCAGACGCCATTGTAACATTTAGGAACGGCTGAATTGCTGCCTTTTCCTTCTGCTCATCCGACTCCTTATAATAGCGAATAGTATAAAACACACCAATAAAAGCAAGTGTTCCGGAAATCATTCCACCAATAATCCCTCCCCAATATGAAGCTAAAGATCCAATCCACGTTGAGTCTATCGTGTCATTTATAGCTAGTTTTGCAATGGATATCCGTATCAGTGCTTCTACCACCAACGTTAGTAGGACTGAAATGGCAATAAATGCGATTAAAAACCACACAATGTGTCTAATAATTTTATTTTTATTTTTCTTGTCTTTTTGAGGATTATATGGTAAACCAAAGCGTTTAAATGTTACCTTCACAATATACCCTCCATTCAAATACCGTTCTCACACTTAGCCGCTATTTCAGCGTTGCCTGCTGCTCACCACGAAGAGGTGTGTGATTATTACGAGTAGCGTAGGGAGCTACCACTCCCAGTATATCACAATTTCATCCAGTTTTACAGACGCTTTCTTACCTTCATGATTCCGCACCTAGCACTCCACCCACTGTGTTATAGAAGATGTCTGATAGCTGGAATGTACCCAAGCGAAGCAATAATTGCAGCATCTCAATGCTTACAGAAAAAATAAATGCTATCTTCCCACTTTGCCATAGGCTCTTCTTCCAGCCGTTTCCTATCTTCTCTCCGAACGTCCACATCACTACCGCCGAAAATGACACCATCATAATCACGTTTTCAATACACTCGGTTGTCAGCTTCTGTTCGCCATTTTCTATCTCCCAGATACCCCAGCCACCCATGACCTTGGATAACGGATTCATCCACAGGTTCCGATTCAACAGCGTTCTGAACAAGATCATCGAAATCACGAAAGTCAATAAAAACAACTTTCGGAAGAACATGCTCTCTTTGAACTTCTGATACCACGTTACTATAGCATTTTTCCAACCTTTACCAGCATGTATTGGCTCATACGCATACAAATAGAAAAACATGGCCAAAAAGGAAAGAAGAAGCGAAAAGCCAAACGGCTCATAGAGCGCAGTCAGGATATTTGTGAGAATCTTCCCGAGTAAATCAATAGTTTCTTTCATCATTGTTTAGAGATCACTGAACAGGTCAGCCTTGTACACGCCGTTTTCTAGCATCTTTTTGAAGCTGTCCTTTACAACTGCGACATCCTCATGATAGGTCATACCATACCAGGTATCGTTCGTTTTCAGAACCTTCACAGACATCTTGCCCTGCTCCAGCAGTTCACCGATGAAGATTGGGATCAGATACTCAGCTTTCAAAGGATTGCCCGGAACTTCTTTCTCGAAGAATTCTTTGAAACCTTTCTCCAGCATGTCCAAAAAATCAGGAGTTAATCCCCACATATTCATGGATACCAGAGAATCAACATCAATCACTTTTCCGTCTGCTTCTGCTCCAGTTGCGGTCTTCACAATATTCTTGGTTTCCACAACCTCTGTCAAATTGTTCTGGTCGTCCATCTTGCAAACACCACGGGTTACACCGCCATTATCGGACAGAGTATTCTTCAGCACGAAGCCAGCCATACAGGACTTTCCGCCATTCACCAGATACTCATGGACAGCCTTAAAACCCTCCTTGCCGTAGTAATCATCTGCATTGATCACAATGAACGGTGTATCAAGAACCTTCTTTGCAGCAAGCACAGCCTGACCGGTTCCCCAAGGTTTTGTACGACCTTCCGGCAAAGTTCCCGGGATATCGTTAATATCCTGGAAAGCATAGTCAACAGTTACATTATGAGAAGAGCAAATGGAGGCAATGCGATCACCGATGACCTCTTTGAATTCCTTCTCGATATCCTTGCGGATGATAAACACTACATGGTTGAAACCTGCCTCAATCGCATCATAGATTGAGTAATCCATAATGATATGTCCAGCATCATCCACTGGCTCCAACTGTTTGATTCCTGTTCCAAAACGGCTACCGATACCGGCTGCCATGATAAGTAACGTTGTTTTCATAACTTCTTCCTCTTACTAACTTTTATTCTACTGTCACACTCTTAGCCAGATTTCTTGGCTTATCCACATCCAGGCCCTTGGCTACAGACACATAGTAGCCGAGTAGCTGCAACGGAATCACTGCCAGGCTACCAACAAAGTGCTCGTCCATCTTTGGAACATAAACTGTGAAGTTTACCTGATCTTCGATTTCATACTTGCCATAAGTAGTGAGCCCCATCAGATAGGCACCACGGCTCTTGCACTCCAACATATTGCTGATAGTCTTTTCGTAGAGTTCACTCTGGGTCAGTGCACCAATGACCAATGTTCCCTGCTCAATTAGACTAATAGTTCCGTGCTTCAGTTCGCCAGCTGCATATGCCTCCGAGTGAATGTAGCTGATTTCTTTCAGTTTCAAACTACCTTCCAAGCAGACAGCATAGTCAATGCCACGACCTACGAAGAACACGTCGTGTGCATTGACATACTTTGCTGCAAACCACTGAATGCGCTCTTTATCTTCCAAAGTTTTCTGCATCTTTTCCGGGAGAGTCAACAGTTCAGAAATATAGTAGCTGTACTGCTCTTCAGTGATTTTTTCTCTAACCTTTGCAAACCGAACCGCCAGACAGTACATGGCTGCCAGCTGTGCGCTGTATGCCTTGGTCGTTGCAACAGAGATCTCAGGTCCAGCAAGTGTGTAGAACACCTTATCTGCTTCACGGGCAATGCTACTACCCGCCACATTGACGATTGCCATTGTGGTTATGCCTTTTTCTTTTGCCAGACGCAGTGCCGCCAGTGTATCTGCTGTCTCACCAGACTGGCTGACAACGATCACCAGTGCCTTCTGATTGAGCGGCATCTTACGATAGCGGAACTCAGATGCAAGTTCCACACGCACCGGAATATCGGCCATATCTTCCAGTACATACTGAGCAGCCATGCCCACATGCCATGCAGAGCCACAGGCAACAATATAGATCTGCTCAACGTTCTTAATCTCGTCTTCAGTGATTTCCACGCCGGACAGTTCGATAGCTCCGTCCTTAATCACAGAATTAAGGGTATCCTGGACAGCTTTCGGCTGCTCACGGATCTCTTTCATCATGAAATGCTCAAAGCCGCCTTTTTCAGCTGCTTCTGCATCCCACTTGATCTCGGTGGTCTGCTTCTCAATTTCATCACCGTTCAAGTCATAGAAATGAGCTTCACCCGGAGTCAGCTTTGCGAACTCAAGGTTGCCAATGTAATACACGTTGCGAGTGTATTTCAGAATTGCCGGGACATCCGAAGCCACATAGGTCTCACCATCCGCAATGCCGATGATCATCGGGCTATCCTTACGTGCCACCCAGATCTCGCTCGGATAATCCCGGAACATCAGCTCAAGAGCGTAGGAACCACAAACACGCACCATCGTCTTAGCGATGGCATCAATAGGACCAAGATTGTACTTTTTATAATAATAGTCCACCAGCTTGATGACTACTTCAGTGTCCGTCTGGCTGTAGAACGTATAGCCATGCTTCAGCAGCTTTTCTTTCAGCTCAGTATAGTTTTCAATGATGCCGTTATGTACACCAACGACCTCAGACTCCACTGTACCAGAACCAGAACGGGTACAGTTACCTGAAACATGCGGATGTGCATTGGTTTGGCTCGGCTCACCGTGAGTTGCCCAACGAGTATGACCAATACCGCAAGTTCCTTTCAAAGCATTACCGTTATCCGTTTTCTCGATCAGATTAGACAGGCGGCCCTTTGCTTTCACGACCTGCGCCAGATTCTCTCCGTCGCGGACAGCCAGTCCAGCTGAATCATATCCTCTATACTCCAGTTTAGACAGACCATCCAACAGGATCGGTGCTACCTGTCGGTTTCCTGTAAAACCAACGATTCCACACATAGGTTTATC
>OMGU01000552.1_pt1 | contig 40130 bp, 27 predicted proteins | sample 1646121 | NCBI WGS metagenome assembly OMGU01 (sample SAMN05578581, study PRJEB25193) | human gut metagenome | biome: Human Microbiome; feature: human-associated habitat; material: feces | host: Homo sapiens | place: USA:Birmingham
TACGAGATAAGCTAGTGACTGGAGTTCAGACGTGTGCTCTTCCGATCTTAATCGGAACCATATACGGGGTTCCAATTATCCTCATTACCCAGCCCCGTAATATCTTCGGGCTTCAGCGCCGGCCCGTCATACTTCATTGCCACGGCAAAAAGCGTGCCTTTTGTCGTCTTATTAACTGGGTCGTAGTACGTTACCTTCTTGTAAGGAGCACCGACAGTCGAGTCGCCCTCATACCTTCCATCCCTATCATCAATCCAAATATCATTCGTTGCCGTGGCAATTAGGTTGGCGGCCGCATAGGATCCATTTTCATATGAGTTCTCACAGATCAACAGGTTGCCTTCGTCGATCTTGAGGTGCGTCTCCTCGCCTGTAATTCGATAGCCGTCGGGGACCTTGTATTCTCTCAAGATGAAATGATCTCCAAAAAGCTCTTTTAGCTCCGCCAACGTGTAGGCTCCACCACTAGGACTAGAAAAGACCATCTTTCCGCCACGCGTCGTCCCTTTATACAGGGCGCTCACCAAAATGTTTCCATCGGTGCCTACGATATCCCCCTCATCGTTAAAAGAGTACTCCCCCTCCCTGAGGGCAACGGGTTTGCCACCTTTTTGATCCAGGTAACCATAGGTATTGTCCGCAGCATATACAGCAAAGCATGCGCCATTGATGCCCCTGCCGTATTGATCAACCTTTTCCACGACGGTCTCTGGCACAGATGTAAGATTGTATTTGAGCTTGAGGTTTGAAGCATGGGCACCGCGCTCCAAGTAAAAGAACTCGAGTGTGTGATAGGTGTTGTCCGCATATGTATCAATGCGCCACGATGTAGCCCCTTCCCTGCCCGCTGCTTCATATTGTTGTTTGAGCGTAGTGCTATACGTCTTTCCGCATTTGGTGGTTACGACACCAGTTGAAAAATCAATGGTGACATCTGCGCGGTCGTGAATTCCTCCCAAATCCGCGACAAGCACGCCATCAATGAAGATCCAGACGTCGTCATCGCCCGAAAACTCAAAGCTCATTGGCTTCTGCTTGTGGACATCGATATAGCCTTCGTTGCGCTGCACAAACTTTGCAGAAAGCGACATACCAAAATGATGGTTCATCTTGGCGCTCTCGGACTTCTCGGCAAACTCGTTGAAGGGAAAGAACTGCCCTTCTGAATTTTCGTCCGTCACGCCAGGCTTTCGATAAAGAACCATCTGCCCGGTGCTCTCATCGAGACGAGCGTAATTCCTTGTGCAGTCGTAAACGTAATAGCCGTCTTTGTCTTTCTGAAACAACCCTCCAATGTTTGAGAACGATAGCTTTCCGTCTTTTATGTAGATTGACGGGTCAAACAGGTAATTAAGCGACTCTTTCGACCCATTTTTGAGCTTTGGATAGGAATCCGATAACGTATTTGCAACAATCCCCTGGTAAAGTCCAACTCCTCTTCCGGTGTACTCGTTATAATCCTCGTCTCCCAGTGGCTCGCTACCATTGCTGAATTTGAAGCTGTGACCAGCATTGATACCTTGGTCCGAATGGTTGTTGCTCTGGTCTCCAGCGCTCACAACGCGCTCGGACGTCGCCCAGTAATCAAACAGGTTGACTTGGGTCCCCGGGGGCGTCATTCCCTGAACAAGCGAACTCTCATAGGTAACATTCTCGGAGGGAATGAGGATGAAATGTGTTGGATCTCCCGAGAACTGGACATTCGACATGCCAGTCCCCTCCATTTGCATAGGCCATTCTCGCCCAAGATAATTAAACGAAAGCCCTAGAGTTCCATCGCCATATTGCTTCGTAGACACCATCCGATCGGGCGTGGACGAAAAATCCAATTGCATAGAGGAACCGCGAAAAGTGAGGTATCGAATCTCTCCCGACTTCACATCTATATACGCAAGATGCAGACCGTTTTTCTCTACAAAAGTCCACTCGGCTCCAATGCCCTCGGGGAGAGACAGATGATGCCCCCCCCCGTTTGCATCAAGCTCATAAGAATATGGGGTGGCACCCAGAAGCTTCCAGGATAATCCCGATTTGAGAAGCTCGGGCAACATAACAGCATTGTTATCTTTGCTATACAGAACAAAGCTTTTGCCTGCCAGCTCGTTACCGGCAAGCAGCCTCTCGTCTGCCGCCGCAGAATCGGCGGGCTCATCGATGTTGGCCCGAGGCTCTTCGCTCCCCTGGTCCTTGGAATCCGCACCGGGATCAGAAACGCCGCCGGCTGGTTTCTGATTCTGATTTTTCCCTTGGTCCGTGGAAGCTGTGCAGCCTTCCGAGTGAACGTGCTCCGGCGCCGCGCAGGACAGATGCTTGCTGTAGCAGGCGTCGGTGTGTTCGTGGTCGGGTTCCTGGTTGTCGCATACAAGTTCGCCGGTATAGCACTCCTCGGTATGAACGTGCTCGTCCATACCACAGTCATACGTAAGTGTGACGGCTGGCTGAGCGAGGGCAAAGACGGTGAATGCGGCAACCGCCACCGCGATTACGGCAAACACCTTGTTGCGGCTGGAGCGCCTCATGGCCGTGCGGACAAACTCGCTGGCCACGCTGGACACAGCCTCGTTCTTTGTCTTGCTGTTTTGTCTCATAACAACCCCGCATTCGGGAGCGGCCACACCGTGGCAGTGATCTTTCCAACAATATCTGCGCGCGCGATGCATCCCACCGCCGCCGAGCGAGAGTCAACCGACGTCTCGCGATGGTCGCCCATCACGAAGTAGCTATCACCTGGCACCTGACATGGCAGTTCAATATCGCATTTGCCAAAAGACCTCTGTTCCAGATAGGGCTCCTTCAGCTCCTTGCCGTTAACCGTGACGACGCCGTCGTCGTCTATATCGACCCATGATCCCGGTCCGGCAATGACGCGCTTGACCAAGATGCGGCTGCCATAATTGATGGCCACCACATCACCCGTCTCAAACGACGAACCCTTGAGCGCCACTACGTATTCGCCCTCGTGGAGCGTTGGCGTCATGGAGCTGCCATAGATCTGAAACACCGGCAACCATAGCGTGGCCACAAGAGTCGCCGCGGCGACAGCCGTGACCAAAGCAAAAATGGTCCCTCTAAACACCGAGCGGCATGCATTCGCGCGCTTCACGCGAAGCAACTCAGCCTCAAGCTGTTCCTGCGTTGGCAATGGGGTCTTACCCTTTTGTTCGGAAACCCTTTTATGTCCGAAGCCTTGCATTTTCGACATCAATCACACATCCGTCGCATATCCACGCAGCGGCGGCGGAGTTTGCTCTTGGACGGATGCCGCAGAAAACTCCCCGGACGCACACATACTCTGCGCCCGACCCAAGTTCCCGGAGGGCGCCGCATGCTTCCCTATGGGCTTCTGCGCAGATTCGACCTCGATTGCAGGCAGAGGCCTTTGAGGATAGGCAGCCTTGACGGACTGGAGATATTGGTCTGCCGCCGCCTGCGCCGCCTCAAATACGCCATTCATCTTAAGCGCCGCTTCAGCTATAGAACCGCACGTGTCGATTTGAATCCGGCGCTCCTTTAGCTCAGCCTGCGCCCGTGAAAGCTCGCCACGCACACGCTCAAGCTCCCGACCCTGCTCAACAAGCATCTCCAAAAGATCGGAACGTTTTAGCTTCCGCATCTCCCGGTCGGTCAATCCGAGTCCCTGATCATACGGAAAACCATTAGGTTGTGAAGGTGCATGCCCGATGCCATCCGGCCCATGCAGGGGCAGGACCGTTTCGCCCCGCACGGTATTCGCTTTTTGCTCACTCATTTGCTCGAACACACCCTTCCCCTTCACCGCTCCACTCTTGTCGGCACCGAAAACACCGACCCATCGAGATAGTTGAAATAACTGTACCGCTTCGCTTTCAAAACTGCTATCAATATATGCACTTTTACCGCCAGTGGCGCAGCTATAAAAAGTAGGGCCACGGCAAAAGGCAACGGGGATGAGGCCCCCTCATCCCCGTCGCATCGCAGATATGTCGCCGCCCTTACAGCTCGCAAGCCGCCTTGTAGCCGGCCTCGATGGCGTCGCGCAGGTTACCGCACTGCTTTGAATCACCCAGCACGTGACAGGCAAAGCCCGCCCCGGTCAATGCGTCGGCGAGTGCGTCGCTCACATAGCCGCGGTCGGCAAGGTTGGTGGACACGGCGGCATGAACACGCAGTTCTTGGCCTCCTGCGTGCCGACTTTGATGGGGCTGAACAGCATCGGGCAAGCCCGGGATTCCATTGCTCTCTCTTTCTCCCTCTCACGAAAAGCAACGAACGTGCTTCTTCTTACGCAATTACTGCACGCCAAAAGGAGGAAAGGCACCTGCGTCCCTCCCTCCCGCGCGTTTGATGGCTAGATGACACCTAAAAGGCAACTAGAATCATTGCACCGCGATCAGAAGACCGCAGGTAGATGACGCAACGCCTGCACAGATCACCGTGATTTGTGATTCTGACGCAACTAGAGCCCAAAAGCTGACGACCGTCGAGCGGTCGAAAACCGACACCGGCCTACGCCCAATACGGGATATAGCGCCGGTATTTATCTCCGGCATTCTCGTCTTCGTCCTTGATGAGCCCTTCGTCGCAGCATTCCTTGATCAGACGCGAGATCGCAACGGTATCCTTGCGCGAGTCGCTCAACCCAAACCGCTCGCGAAGCGATTGATTGCCCATCGAATCATCGCGCGCATACATGAGGCACGCGTGCCAATACACGGCCTCCCTGCGCTCAGCTTTCTTCATGCGCGAATAGGAGTCGCCGGAATACAACGTCACGTTCGTCCCAAGACCCTCGTCGCTCTCCACCTTGGGGGCGGCCATATGGAATGCCTCGCACGACGCAACCACGATATCCCAGCCACTGCCCTGCTCCTCACACAGGTGCATCTGGCGCAGCAAGCCCGCGAGCGCCGAGTTCCTGCTCTTTGGCTGTGCGTTGAGCATGCGCTCTTTTGGAACAAGGGACTCACCGGGGTTTGAAAACACAATCCTGCCGTTAAACACACTTGCCACCGGGGAGGAATGTGTATCCGAAAGATCCTGGTGAATAACCATGTTGGACAAAAGCTCTCGAACCGCGCGTTCTGGATACTCCGCTCGCAAGCGTCTGTAAGCTCCGTCGATCCGCTCACTTTGCGGCAACAGCGTGAGTAGGTGGCGGTTTGCCTGCTCAAGCGCGAGGGCGTATCCCACATCAAACGTGACGTCACTCGTTTTGTCGAGCACGTCCTTCCCCGCATAGGAGACAACGCGAATCGGCCGCTTCCTAAGCCCGGCAAACGAACTGAGCGACTTTGCAACCAGCAGTGCGCCGAGATTCAAAATGGAATATCGACCATTATCTTGCTTGCGAATGAGATCTTGCTCCTCGAGAAACGGCAGGGCGTCCTCAAGGGCCGTCGGCCTGCGAAGACCGAGCAGGCCGAAATACGCATCGATGTCCAATTTCGACGGCAGCTCGTCGAGCTCAACGTCTCGCTCCGCAATCTTTAGCTCAAAATCCCCCGCCTGCAGGCGTTCCCACAAGCGAGCTTCTTTTGCCGACCCGGGCTGCAGTCGGACCGTGCTGCTTCCCTCGCGGATAAACGGGGCCTTGTCAAAACAGACGGGCTGACCCACTGCGGCATCGATCTCAAGAACGACAAACCTCAGGCCATTGCGCTCTATGCAGCGAAACTCGTAACTGGCGTGCAGCGACAGAAAGAGGCGAAGCCAAATTTGCAGATCCTGATTGCCCTTTCCCTTTGCATGGTAAGGATCGAATTGTGTGCCGACGAGCGCATGGGTGTCATCCTCAACACCCCAGATCTTATAGGCGCGTGGACGACCCAGATACGCCGCGACGTTCGCCAGCGCGGAAATATCCCGGCCGATTCTCTCGGGGTCGCTGTTGCCCTCCTTGAATTCAATCCACTCTGTCTCGTTTGGATAACCAATAAGCGAGTAGATAAGTTCCATATCATCCGCTTCGCCCACATCGACCCCCGTTCAGACGATTTGATAACTAGATGATAACTAGAAGGCAACTAAGAGGCAACTAAAAACGTTACACCAGAATCACAAAACCGCAGGTAGATAACACGGCAGTTTTGCCACTCACCGCGATTTGTGATTCTGGCGCAACTAGAACTCCCAACGAAGGAGCGATATCAATGAGGTCTGAACCCGGCTGGACCAAAAATCAAGCGGTCTCGCCGCAGGAGCAACCAGTGTCCCGAGTGAAACGGATGACCCTTACAGCTCGCAAGCCGCCTTGTGGCCGGCCTCGATGGCGTCACGCAGGTTACCGCACTGCTTTGAATCACCCAGCACGTGGCAGGCAAAGCCCGCCTCGGTCAATGCGTCGGCAAGTGCGGTGTTGGGACGGTAGCCCAGCGCGAGCACCAGGGTGTCGGCGCCCTCGATCACGTGCTCCTCACCGTCCTTCTCATAGGAAATGGTGTCCTCGGTCACGCCCGTGAGCTTGGCCTCGGTGAGCACGTGCACGCCCTTGTCCAGGATTCGGGTCACGAGCACCGCACGACCGGCACCGCCCTCGTTGGCGGCGAGCGTGCGCGTCATCTCGATGAGGGTAACGTCGCGGTTGGACGGCGCAAGGTCGTTGACCAGCGGGGCCAGGTAGTCGGCCGTCTCGCAGCCCACGGACCCGCCGCCCACGATGACGATCTTCTTGCCCGGGAACGCACGGCCGGCCAGCAGGTCGTCGGCGGTCATGACCTGCTTAAAGCCCGTCATAAAGCCAGGGACGATGGGCTCGGCGCCGTAAGCCAAGACCACCTCGTAGCCCGCGAAGTCGCGCTGGATATCCTCGGCCGTGAGCTCCACGCCCATGCGCACGTCCACGCCGGCCTCGGCCAGACGGCTGAACTGGTACTTGACCACGCGCGTGAGCTCCTGCTTCGCCGGTGGGACCGACGCGATGCGCAGCTGGCCGCCGGGCTGGTCCTGCTTATCCACGAGCACCACGTGGTGGCCGCGGCGGGCGGCGATGTAGGCGGCCTCCATGCCGGCGGGACCGGCACCAACGACCAGCACGTCCTTCTTCTCGGCGGCCGGCTCGAAGCCCGCCTCGTCGTGCTCGACGTCCGGGTTGACCGTGCAGGAAATGGGCTTGCCGAACATGATGCCGTTCAGGCAGCGCAGGCAGCCGATGCAGGGGCGGACCTCCTCGGCGCGGCCCGCAGCGGCCTTGTTGCAGAACTCGGCGTCGCACAGGTTGGCGCGGCCCATCATGCAAATGTCGGCGGCACCGTCCTCGATGAGCTCCTCGGCGATCCAAGCCTCGTTGATACGGCCCACGGTGGCAACGGGGATGGTCACGTGCTTCTTGATCTCGCGCGAAAGGTCGGCATGGCTGGCCTGCTTGGTGCCTGCGGCGGGAATCGCGGAGCCGCGCTTGATGGTGGTGCCGCCGGAGACGTGGATCATGTCGACGCCGGCCTTTTCCAGGCGACGGGACACGTAGATCATGTCGTTGAGGGTGAGGCCGCCGTCCGTGTACTCATCACCGGAGATGCGCACGTCGATGATGAAGTCCTTGCCGCAGCGCTCGCGGATCTCGGCGATGACCTCCAGCAGGAAGCGCATGCGCGCGTCCAGGCTGCCGCCGTACTCGTCGGTGCGCTTGTTGTACTGAGGCGAGAGGAAGCCGCCGAGCATGCCATGGGCGTGCGCCGCATGGACCTCGACGCCGTCGACGCCAGCCTTCTGCATGCGCACGGCCGCATCGCCAAACTGGCGGGTGAGTTCGTGGATCTCGTCGATGGTGATGGGCCGCGGCGCCTCGCGGGCATAGGACGGGCCCACAAAGGACGGGGCTACGAGGCGCGGCGTGCCGGGCACGTTGAACGCCATGTAGGCGGGGTGGAACAGCTGCGGCATGATCTTGGCACCGTACTGGTGCACGGCGGCGGCCAGCTTCTCCCAACCGGGGATGAAGGTGTCGTCATAGCAGCACATGTCACCGGGCAGGTAGGTATAGGTGGGCTCCACGGTCACGACCTCGGTGATGATGAGGCCCACGCCGCCCTTGGCGCGGGCGGTGTAGTGGTCGACGAGTGCGTCGGTCACGTAGCCGTGATCGGCAAGGTTGGTGGACACGGGCGGCATGAACACGCGGTTCTTGACCTCCTGTGTGCCGACCTTGATGGGGCTGAACAGCATCGGGTAAGCCTGGGATTCCATGAATCTCCCCCTCTTTCGCAAAGCGAAAACAACAAATGTGCGTTTACTGCCGCAATTACTGTAGCGTAAAAGAGGGAGGACGCAGACGGTCCTCCCTCCTGGATGGTGGGTTTGAACGGCTGCGGCAAATTACCGCACCCGATGAGAGATTGCCCATGGTTGGTGCGGGATTGCCCATGGTCGACGTGGGATTGCCTACGGTTGGTGCGGAATTGCCTATGAAAACCCGCCTTCTCCGTCTTTCAAACGGAAGAAAGCCATAGTCAATCTCAGGATAATCTCAGGGCGCACCCAATCGACACCCGCAACAACAGACCGCTTGCGGCGATCCCTGCGCATCATGCCAACGCCGATCGGCGCGGCGCCCGTGACGGGCATGCCCAAGATAAAGTCGGAAAATAGTCGGCTCACAGTCGGAAAGCAACAAAAAAAGCTCGCCGGCATAGCCGACGAGCTGCAAGTTCTTGGTCGCGGGGGCAGGATTTGAACCTACGACCTCCGGGTTATGAGCCCGGCGAGCTACCAGACTGCTCCACCCCGCAATGTCTGGACGCACCGTGTGCGCAAAGAGTTATATTACGCAGGCATCCATGTATCTGCAAGGCCGGCGATGCCTCTCCACAATTCCATCACGCAAGCCACTCGACGCGCAGACTGCATCGCCGGGCTCATAACCCGGAGGTCGTGGGTTCAGCTCACCCAAAGCCACCAGGCACGCCCGAAGCTGCCATAATACTAAGGTCAATACATTCACATTGCGCCGACGCTAGGAGACCCATGGCGAACACGTCTCTCACCACGCACGACACGCCCTTGCACGAGTTTTACGCGAGCTGCCCTGAGGGCTTCGAAACCGCACTCGCAGACGAGCTCCGTGGCATGGGGCTGCGCCAAGTCCGCCCGCTCAAGGGCCGCGTGGCGTTTGCCGGCCCCCCCGCCGACGCCGAGCGCGCATGTCTGTGGTCCCGCCTTGCCAGCCGCATCTTTGTGGTGCTCGGCCGCTTCGCCTGCGCCAACGCCGAAGACCTGTACGAAGCAACTCGCTCCATTGCCTGGGAACGCATCCTGCGCGCAGGCTCCACTATCGCCGTGACCGCGCGCGGCACCAATGATGAACTGCGCAATTCCCACTTTGCCGCGCTCCGCGTGAAGGACGCGCTGTGTGACCGCATGCTCGAGGTCGAGGGCCGTCGCCCCAACGTCGACACGGACGACCCCGACGCGCGCATCTCCCTCACCCTGCGTGGCAACCGCGCGAGCATCCAGCTCGATCTCTCCGGCGACCCGCTGTTCAAGCGCCTTCCGCGCGAGGCCACGCGAACGCACGCCGCACACGTCCTGCGCCCCGACTACGCAGCGCTCGCCTGCGCCCAGGGCAATTGGCAAGAGATCTGCTCGGCCGCATTCACTAATACTAAAGACGCAATGGGTGATGAGGATACCGCCGCGCCGGCCGACGGCAGCGTTCCGGCCAACGGCAGCGTGCCAGCCGATGGCGGCGCTCTGGCCGGCTCCACCGCCGAGCGCCCCACTCCCACGCTCCCCGTCCTGATCGACGCCTGCTGCGCGGGCGGCGGCGTGGTGCTCGAGGCCGCCTCGATCCTGGCCGACCGCGCGCCCGGTCTCGAGCGCCGGAACTGGGGCTTCCAGAGCTGGTCTGAGCACGACGCTGCCACATGGCGCGAACTCCTCAACGAGGCCGATCGCCGCGCCGAGCTCGCAAAGGGCCGCGTCGCCCGCATCGTCGCCACCGACCCGTCCGGGGACGCCGTCGCCTGCGCGCGCCGCATCCTCAAGGCCGCCGGTCTCGCCGACCGCGTGATCTTTGCCCAGCCCGACCTCGACAAGATCTCGCGCAAACTCATGATGCCCGCATGCTGCGGCGGAGAGCCGCGCGGCTTCGTCTTCCTCGACACCACCGAGACCGCCATTTCCAAGATGTCCCGCGTGCTCGACCTCGCCACGAGCCTGCACGCCGGCGCCTGTGGGGCCGACCCCGTCCGCGCCGTGCTGAGCACCATGCCCACCGTGGCCCTCACCCGCGATGACCTGCTCATCCGCACCCTCGGCGAGCCCATGCGGACCCTGCGAGTCATGCCGAACAACGAAGAAGCCGAGCTCGCCGTCTTTTCAGCCGCGAACGGCGCAATCACCGCCGGAGAGGGCAACGTGGCCGCCGAGGGCCCCACCCCCGCGGAAGACGCCGTCGAATCCAACGTCGCCCCCTCACCCGCCACCACCCTCATCGACCTGGGCGACGGCAAGCCCTGCCCCGTCCTCATCCCCGAGTCCGAGCAGTTTGCCCGTCGCCTGCGCAAGGTCGCCAAGCTGCGACGCAAGTGGGCGCAGCGCGAAGGCATGACTTGCTACCGCGTCTACGACGCGGACCTGCCCGACTACTCCGCGGCCATCGACTTGTACGAGGGCAGCGCCACAACGCCCGGGCGCTGGCTCGTCATCGCCGAATACGCCGCACCCCGCGAGGTCGATCCCTCCCTGGCCGAGGCGCGCCTGCTCGACATCCTCACGCTCGCCCCGCGCATCCTGCAGGTCGACCCCGACAACGTCTTTGCCAAGGCGCGTATCCGCTCGCGCGGCGGCTCGCAGTACGGCAAGCAGGCCGACGGCTCCAACCCCGGCAAGGGCGGCAAGCCCCGCGGCACCCACAGTGGTTCGGCACCCGCCAACCGTCCCAGCCAGGGCGCGGGCTCGGGCACCCCGAGCGATATTCGCACCCGCAGGCTCCCCCTCATCGAGGAGGGCGGCCTCACCTTCGCCGTCAACTTCAACGATTATCTGGACACCGGCATCTTCCTCGACCACCGCATCACCCGCGGCCTCGTGCGTGAGCACGCCCGCGGCAAGCGTTTCTTTCTCAACCTGTTCGCCTACACCGGCACCGCGACCTGCTATGCGGCCGATGCCGGCGTGGAGGAGACCGTCACCGTCGACCTCTCCAACACCTACCTGGACTGGGCCGAGCGCAACATGGAGCAAAACGGCTTTGTCGGCCCCGACCATCACTACGTGCGCGCCGACGTTATGAGCTGGATCCGCGACATGAGGCAGACCCGCAACCGCTGGGACCTGATTTTCTGCGACCCGCCCACCTTCTCCAACTCCAGCAAGATGGGCCGCCGCACCTGGGACGTCCAGCGCGACCACGTCGAGCTGCTCGTCGGCTTGTCGCGCCTGCTCTCCCGTGAGGGCGAGGCGATCTTCTCGTGCAACCTGCGCACGTTCCGCCCCGACATCGAGGAACTGGCACGCGCCGGCGTGGTCCTCACCGACATCACGGACGAGACCATTCCCGAGGACTTTGCCCGCAATAAGAAGATCCACCATTGCTACCTAGTCAAGCGCTACACGTCCGAGGAGGCCATGCGCCGAATCGGCATGAGCGAGGAAGCGATTCGCGAGCGCACGCGCGAGCTACGCGAGGCTTCTGCGCGAAAACCCGCCGACACAAAGCGTTTCCGCAGGTAGAGGCATATAGCATACGCCCTGCGTACAGCCTATAATGGCTGGAACGTTAGATGGCATGCATATGCCTCTCGGCGCGCTGGGGGAAGGCCGGCGCCGGGTCATCTTCGCCAAGGAGCAATACCGCAATGGCACACTCAACTGAATCATCCGAGCACGGGCACGGTTCTGCCGCGATCCCGGTAAGCATCGGCGCGATGCTCGTCACCCTGGGCGTCGTGTACGGCGACATCGGCACGTCGCCCATGTACGTCACCAAGGCGCTGCTTGCGGGCCAGGGCGGCATCATGACCGTGACCGAGGAGTTCATCCTCGGCGCGCTCTCGCTCGTCATCTGGACGGTCACGCTGCTGACCACCGTCAAGTACGTGCTCGTCTCCCTCAAGGCCGACAACCACGGCGAGGGCGGCATCTTCGCGCTCTACAGCATCGTGCGCAAATACGGAAAATGGCTGATCGTGCCCGCCATGCTCGGCGGCGCCGCGCTTCTGGCCGACGGCATCCTCACCCCTGCGGTGACCATCACCACGGCCATCGAGGGCCTGCGCACCATCCCCGCCGTGCACGACATCATGGGCGACAACCAGATGAACGTCGTGGTCATCACGCTCATCATCGTGTGCCTGCTGTTCGCGGTGCAGCGCGTGGGCACGTCCAAGATCGGCCATGCCTTCGGCCCGGTCATGACGTTTTGGTTCCTGTTCCTCGGCGGCGCGGGTCTCATCTACGTGCTCGGCAACCCTGTTGTCCTGCTCGCGTTCAACCCGCTGCGCGGAATCAGCTTCCTGCTGTCTCCCAACAACCATGCCGGCATCATGATCTTGGGCAGCTGCTTCCTCGCCACCACCGGTGCCGAGGCCCTCTACTCCGACATGGGCCACGTCGGCCGCGGCAACATCTATGCCACTTGGCCCTTCGTCAAGATCTGCCTCATCCTGTCCTACCTCGGCCAGGGCGCTTGGCTGCTCGCCAACGCCGGCAACCCCGAGCTCGCCCTCATCGAGGACCTCAACCCGTTCTTCCAGATGCTGCCCGAAATGGTCCGTCCGTTCGGCGTCATCCTCTCCACCTGCGCCGCGATCATCGCGAGCCAGGCACTCGTGACCGGCGCGTTCTCGCTCGTGTCCGAGGCCAGCCGCCTCGACCTCATGCCCCACATGCAAATCTTCTACCCCGCCGAGACCAAGGGCCAGCTCTACATCCCCATGGTCAACAACGTCATGTGGGTCGGCTGCGTTATCGTCGTGCTGCTGTTCCAGAGCTCCGCTCACATGGAGGCCGCCTACGGCCTGGCCATCACCATCACGATGATCTGCACCTCCGTGCTGCTCTTCTTCTACCTGCACGGCGTGCGCGAGATGAAGGTCTTCCCCTGGGCCTTCGTCATCTTCTTCGTCGCGCTTGAGGGCTTCTTCTTCGTGTCCTCCCTCACCAAGTTCTTCCATGGCGGCTACTTCACCATCCTGATGGCCGCGCTCATCATGGGCGTCATGGTCAGCTGGTACAACGGCAGCCGCGTCGAGCGCCGCCAGTACACGATGCTCCCTGTGCGCAAGTACATCGACCAGCTCGACCGCCTGCGCAACGACTCGCACTACGAGACGCTCTGCGACAACCTGGTCTACCTCACCAACAGCAAGTCGACCGACATGCTCGACCGCGACATCCTGTACTCGATCTTCGATAAGCACCCCAAGCGCGCCCGCGCCTACTGGTTCCTGAACGTCGAGGTCACCGATGAGCCGCACACCTTCGAGTACTCCGTCGAGAACTACGGCACCGACTTTGTGTACCGCGTGCACCTCTACCTGGGCTACAAGGTCAACCAGCGCGTGAACGCCTACCTACGCCAGATCGTTTCCGACCTGTCCGCGTCCGGTGAGCTGCCGCCGCAGGTGCACGATTACTCCGTGTACGACAAGCCCGGCGTGATCGGTTCCTTCCGCTTCTGCCTGATCCGAAAGACGCTTGCGCCCGAGTCCGACGTCGAGCAGCGTGAGCGCCACGCCATCGCGATGAAGTACGCGATCCGCCGCTTCGCCGGTTCTCCGGTGCAGTGGTTCGGCCTGGAGAACTCCAGCGTGTTCTACGAGTACGTGCCGCTGTTCACCAAGTTCAAGCCGGTCGACCGCATCGCGCGCGTCGCCGTGGAAGAGCGCTGCTAACGAGTGCCTCCGCGATCTCGCTGAATGTCAAAAAGACCCATCCGCGCGGATGGGTCTTTTTTTGTGCATGCCAAGACGTTCGCCGTGAAAACCGAGGCCCCAGCGGGGCCCCGAGCATCGCGCTTAAGATGTTTCTACCAGCTCTTTCCAAGCCAATTCCGAAGCCACAAGTCCATCGACCGGCTCATCTCGGCCATGAAGTCGCTCGTGTGCTTGCGCGTGTAGATGTCGCGCACACGCGCCCCGGGCTCCGTCGCGTGAGGGCGGAACATCGCGTCCATCTCGGCGACTTGAGCGTCCATAGTCGGAGCGTCGGCGCGGCGATAGTGCTCCTCCATCACAAGGTTGACGGTCGGATGCGGGGTTGCCGGGCGCTCCTTCTTAGGGGTTCCAAGGATGAGCATGCTCAAGGGCACGGTGTGCTCGGGCAAATCCAGAAGGTCACGCACCTCCTCGGCGTTCTCGATGATGTCGCCTATGTAGCAGGTGCCCAGCCCCACCGCCTCGGCGGCAATTGCCGCATTCTGTGCCGCAATCACCGCGTCCTGCGCTGCGATTCCAAAATCTCCCAGACCGGGATGCGGGCGGGCAGTGCAGCCAGATTCGGTCGCGAATTCCTCGGTCAAGCACCCCACGTGCTCGAACAGGTCGATCCACTTGCAGTAATCCACCACAAACACCAGCGCCCACGGCGCCTTGGAGATCATCGGCTGATTGTCGCAAAGCACCGCGAGGCGATCTCGCGTCGCCTGCTCGCGAATATCGATAATCGAATACATCATCATCGCCCCGGCGCTTGGGGCCCTACTCGCAGCATGGAGCACGGCCTCCCGCTGTTCGGCCGTGATTTCCACCGTCAAGTCGAACTGCCGCGTCGAGCTCCTGCGCTCGATGCAGTCGAGCACCGCGTTTCCCGTCATTCCCATTTACCGCCGTCCTTAAGCATCGGTTACGCTTCTTGGCCCATTCTATGGAAACAACGGATACCTGCAGCTTATCGACTAAATCTCGACAATCCGTGGGTAGTATGTTCCCTTGTCGCCTTTCGCGCGTAGCACATGTTTATCAAGGCCGGGTAAGCGCTGTCCAGGATTTGGGCACGCCGCCTGCTTCAGCATCCGTTGAGCGAAGAAGAGGTTGTCGTATGTTCACTGCCATCGTATCCATCGCGGGGCTTATCGCCTCCGCCTACTTAGGCCGTCGGGAGCTCACCCGTCGCAAGGAATCGGGTGAGCGCTCCGGCATGGGCTGGGGCATCACGTTCTGCATCATGCAGGCCATTGCCGTCGCGCTGGGCTTTCTCGGCATGGCGCCCGACGACATCCTCTCCCCCATCATCCTGAACGCTGTGCTCACCGCCTGCGCTTGGGCCTCTTTCGCGCGTGACATCACCTGGGCGCGCATCGAATCCTACATGCGTTTCGGTGACGAACTTGCCGCTCGCACCTTCCGACCCGACTGCGGCGCATGCGACAAGTACGATGCGTGCGCACATCGCATCACCCGCGACGAGGACCTCTCCCGCATCGGTCGCCTGGGCCGCAAGCTGCGCGGCCGCGTCCACGAGCTCCGCATCGCGCTGCACCGCCCCACCGCGGTCTGCGTGATGCTGCTCTTGCTCGCCGGCCTGTTCGCCATGCTCGGACTCGAGACCCCCTCCAACCATGACCTCACCTGGTGCTACCCGCTGTGCATCCTGCTTGAGTGGGCACTCATCACCGCCGTCATGGTCGGCCTTTTCTACCTGTTCCAGCGTCGCGGTGGCGCCCCAGCGTTCATCGCCTTCCTGTGCTGGGGTATCGGCATGGCGCAGTTCTTCGTCATCACGTTCAAGTCCATGCCCATCCAGCCCGCCGACCTCTCCGCCCTGGGCACCGCTGCCGCGGTGAGCGGCGGCTTCACCTACATCTTCAGCGCGTTCGGCCTGTACGGCATGACCTTCCTGGCCATCTCCATGCTGCTGTGCTCGCTCGCCGGCGTCTTCCGCCCCGAGCCCGCCAAGCGCAACCGCCGCCTCTTCCTCACCAACCTGTTGATCGGTGCCCTGTGCCTCGTTGGCGTTGGTGCCCACGTCACGCTCATCGACTACTACAACACCCTCAACATCACCGTGTACACCTGGCGCCCGCTCGAGAGCTACTACCGCCAGGGCTTCATCCCCACGTTCATCTCCTCCGCGCAGACCATCAAGCCGCCCGTGCCCAAAGACTACGATATGGCCAAGGCCGAAAAGCTCGAGAAGAAGCTCGCCGGCGAGTACGACGAGACTGCCGGCAAGACCCAGCAGCGCACCGATGCCGAGGCCCAATTCGCCAAGGAAAAGCCCACGGTTATCGCCATCATGAACGAGACGTTCTCCGACCTCTCCATCTACCAGAACATGCATGCCGGCTACAACGGCCCGCAGTTCTTCAAGAACCTCTCCGACACCCTCTCGCGCGGCACCCTCTACGTGAGCGCGTACGGCGGCGGCACCTGCAACACCGAGTTCGAGTTCCTCACCGGCAACTCCATGTCTTACCTTGGTTCGGGCGTGTACCCCTACACGATCTACGACCTGCTCGACACCAAGAATCTCGCCGAGCAGTTCAAGGATCTGGGCTACACCACCACGGCCATGCACCCCAACCACGGCACCAACTGGAACCGCGAGAACGTCTACTCCGGCTTCGGCTTCGATCGATTCATGACGATCAACGACTTCCAGGATGCCGAGAAGCTCCGCGGCATGGTGTCCGACGCCGCCACCTACGACAAGATCCTCGAGATGCTCGAATCCGACGCTGCGCCTCAGTTCATCTTCGACGTGACCATGCAGAACCACTCCGGCTATGACACCGGCCTGCTCCCGCCCGACAAGCTGAACAACTACCTGATCGACGGCGCGGTGAACAACGAGGTCAACGAGTATCTGTCCCTCATTGAGGAATCCGACCGCGCGCTCAAGGACTTCGTTGGCAAGCTGCGCAAGCTCGACCGCCCCGTCGTGCTCGTGTTCTTTGGCGACCACCAGCCGTTCTTCCCCGACAAGTACAACAACCGCTGGTTCACCAATGAGGATAAGGCCGAGCACAACATGCGCCTGTGGACCACCGACTACCTCATCTGGGCGAACTACGATGTCGCCGGCAACGACCAGGACAGCCATGTGGACAACCTCTCCACCAACTACCTGGGCACCGAGATGATGAGCATCATCGGCGCGCCGCTCAACGACTACCAGAAGGCCCAGCTCACCCTGCGCAGCGCGCTGCCCGCCATCAACACCACCGGTTACCTTGACGCCGCCGGCACCATCTACCTGTCCAGCGTCAAGGAGGATGAGAGCGGCGGAGATGCCCAGACTTCGCTGCAAAAGGCACTGCAGGCGCGCTCCGAGTACGCCACGATTCAGTACTACGAGCTCTTCGGCGACGGCAAGGATGTGTACACCAAGCTTCGCCAGAGCGCCGCGAACGAGACCGACCCGAACCTCGCGCCCGGTACGACGCAGATCAAGTAACCCGAGCGAAAGGTCGAGAGGCAAGCGCTCGGCCCGCTTCTGCATATCATGATGTCAAAACCCCTGCATGCGATCAAAACATGCAGGGGTTTTGCATATGATTGCCGTCTCCGTTTTTCACTTGAGGGACTTTTGGTAATTACTTTCCGACCTTGCCCGGTAGGCAGCCCCAACGCCAAAGCAAATCCGCAGGTCGGGCTCCCAACTTCTCACCCGCTACTTCACGGTTTCGATTTCTAATTACCAAAAGTCCCATTCATGAACTTTCCGACGGGCTATACCCCCGCCCGCGAAGCGATCAACCAAACCTCAGCCGATGCGCAATCCGGTCGAGCACGGCGACGGGCACCTCGGCGTGACCCTCCAGATACTCCCGGACCGTTCCGTAGCGCTCGTGCAGATGCTCAAGCGTCAATTCCATCTCGGCGGGAATCGCCTCGAACAGGCAACGAGGAGCGCGACGACACAAAAGTGCGGAAACAGCCACGCGCTGAGCACGCAGCCCCCGTCCGAGATACCGCTGCGTAGCCGCATAGTCCGCAACGATGTCCTCATCCGAAACCCCAGCGAGTCCCAGCAGCAACATCGCCACAACGCCCGTCCGGTCTTTGCCCGCCCGACAATGAAACAGCGTGCAGCCATCCTGCCCAAAGGCGTCAATCGACTCCATCACGCGTCGGATGCTCGAAGCGTGATTGTCGAGCAGCCCCTTGTACACCGTCGACATGCGATCCGGCAGTGCGTCACGAAACTTTCCCGAATTGAGCTGGTCGAGCATCTGAACATGCACGTACGCCACACCGTCTCGGCCGCGGGCATAAGGATCGGGCCAATGACCAACCTCAAAATCGCTGCGCAAATCGACAACGCATTTCAGACCCTCTCCGTACTCCTGCAGATATTCATAGTCTCCAGGTGTCAATTTGCGAAGAGACGGGCCGCGAAGAAAGATGCCGCATGCCGTTTCCCCTTGCGAGCCGTCCTCCGCCCTATACGCATGCCCGCCCAAATCGCGCACGTTTCTCACGCGAGCAAGCGGAAGCTGCTGGGAGCCGGCGGAATGAACTGCGGCATCGCGCCGCTCAGTTGCAATTACCATATGCGCCAATCCACCTTGCGAATCGAAGCTCTCATACACTGGATTTTTCCATGCGGTTTGTACACTACATCGTATCGCTCGGTGTTCGCCACTTGCTTACGCAACGCTTACGGCATCCCGCTCTGCCTCGAAATGCCCGAATCGCCAAAACAAAGGGGCGGATACCATTGCACCCGCCCCGCTCTCTCAAGTTGAAGATGGTCCCCGAATGAAGATGGTCCCCAAATTGAAGCCGTTTGGCGTTGGGGCAGTCCCCGAACTGAGACTGTTTGGCATTTGCGCTCCCCTACAGCTCGCGCGCCTTATACACCCGCAGAGAGACCAGCGCACTCACGGCATAGCACACCGCGCCGAAGATCAAAGCGCCCACGGTAAACGACGTCAGGCCCTCAGGCGTTTCCGCGAACGAAAGCGCCTGTTGCATGGGCACAATGGCCTCCTCGCCCATAAAGCCGCCCGCCATTACCGGCGCAACTCCCAAGAACATCATGATGAAGGGCAGCCACTGCGTCGCCTTGGTCTGGCCGAATTTGAAGAACACCGGCATGGACACCGATGCGATCACAAACCCCATGGCACTGCAGAACGCAAGGGCGAACACCCCCGCCCGAATCATATCCGCATCGAGGCGCACCATGTTGGCGACCACCTCGGGAAGCAGCGAAGCCCCGCCCATCCAGGACAGCAGGCACGCCGCTACGGAAACGAACAGCGACGCGATCAGCGTGCCCGCCAGCACGAACAGATAGCGACCCAACACCACATCTCTGCGCGACACAGGCATGGTCAACCTAAACGCAGCCCAATCGTTTTGCTCGTCGTAATGACTCGCGCTATTTGACAGGCTGAACATCCCCATCATGAAAATGATGCCCGGCAACATGGAAGTGCTGCCCATGCCCACCGTGAAACACACCGCCATGAACAGGATGCTGAACGCCAGCTGCCTGAGGTATTGCCCAAACACCGCGAGCTCCATCTTGAACATGCGCATCATCGCGCATCACCGCCTTTCTGGACGCCGTCACGCGGATGCAGGACCGTGCCCTTGAGGACGAGCGCCATGTAGTCGTCAATCGACACGCGGTCACATGGGATCTGCGGGAACGCGCGCATAAACTCAAAACGATCGGGAACGAGCACGTCCACGCCGTAGTCGTGATGCAAAACGCGCACTTCCGAAGGGGCCTGCGCGCTCGCCAACACCTGCTCGACCTCCGCCGCACGGCACCGCGCCACCCCCATGAGGTCGCAGATTTCGTCCTTGTCGCAGGCAAACACGATGCGCCCGTCATCGATACACACCACCGTGTCGGCTATCTTGTCGAGGTCGCTCGTGATATGGCTGCTCATCAGAATCGCATGCTGCGGGTTTCCCGCGGCATCCTCCACCGCCACAAACTCGCGCAGCATGTCGAGCACCTCATCGCGTGCCATGGGGTCGAGCCCGGCGGTCGCCTCGTCCAAGATGAGCACCTGCGGGTTGTGCGCCAGGGCGCAGGCCAGGCTCAACTTCATGCCCATACCGCGAGAAAGCTCTTTAATCGCCTTCTTCGAATCGAGCTTGAACCGATGAAGATACTCTTCGAACACGCGCGCGTCCCAGGTCTGATACGCGCGGTCCATAAGCTTGCCGACCTCGGCGATCTTGATATGCGGCGGCATCGAAACGGTGTCGAACACCACGCCGACTCGCTCCTTCACCGCGGCGTCGGCGCCAGACAGCCCGCGCGCATCGACACCCAAGATTCGGGCATCGCCCGCATCGATACCGATGATGCCAAGCAGGGCCTTGATGGTCGTTGATTTACCCGCGCCATTCTGCCCGATAAAGCCCACGATTTGCCCCGGTTCCACCGTAAGGGATACACCCTGCAGAGTGAAGCCGTCGTAATGCTTGGTGATATTGCGAGCCTCGATAAGAGGCGCGCCCACTCGTGATGAAGTCATAGCTAGTCGTCACTCTCCAAAAGGGTCCTCATCATCTCGATGAGCTCCTCATCGCCCAAATCGAGCGCCCTGCCAGCTTCGATGGCCTGGAGCAGGCGCTCCTCGATCTCGCGCAGGCGTTCCTCGCGCAGCATCTCGGCGTTGCCACCGGCGACAAAACTTCCCTTGCCCTGCACCGTCACGATGAAGCCTTGCGCCTCCAAGTCCGCGTAGGCGCGCTTGGTGGTGATGGCGCTCACACGCAGGCTGTTGGCAAGCGCGCGAATCGAGGGAAGCTGCTCACCCGCCGTCAGGTCACCAGCCATGATCTGACCCTTGACCTGTCGGACAATCTGCTCGTAAATGGGCTGGTTGCTCGAATTCGAAATAATGATTTCCACGAATCACTGTCCCTTTCCCGTCTGCGCCTTGGGCGTCCCCGCGGCGCCAAGGTCGCCCCAGACGTCATGGTGCGACCAGACCGAGCATACTGTGTATACTCGATAAGTACAGTATATACACACTTATACACAGTGCAAGATAATTTTGCCTCAATGAGAGAGGGCGGCAAGATACTCGTCTTGCCGCCCCCCCGGACAACGCCGTGCGCAACCCGCACTGCTATGTGTAATTTGCACCCGTCCCCAATTGCACATCCCAATTGGGTCCAATCGGGTTAAGACAGGCGCGAGCCAACCTCCTTGGCGGCGGCGGGCTTGTCGAAGTTGCCGTTCGTCGCGGCAGTGAGAGCGCCCATCACGCGGCCCATGTCCTTCTTGGACGTGGCACCCAGCTCGGCGATCGTCTTCTCGACCAGCGCCACGAGCTCATCGCCGGAAACCTGCTGCGGAAGCAGGCTCTCGAGCACCGCCACCTGCTCGCGCAGGTTCTCGGTGCGCTCGGCATTGTTGCCGGCCTTCTCGGACATCTCGAGCGTCTCGTTCGTCTGCTTGAGCGTGCGCTTGATCTGGGCGGTCACCTCTTCCTCGGTGATCTCGTGCGCGCCGCCGCGAGAGGCGGCGTTCTTCAGCTCACCCAGCACCAGGCGTGCAACGCCCAGGCGGACCTTGTCCTTTGCCTTCATGGCGGCGACCATCTCGGCATGCAGCTCTTCGTACGTCATGGGATGCCTCCTCGCATCCGCCTACTTGGCGGAGTCGTCCTTCTTCTCAGATGCCTTCTTCATGTCCACGTTGTAGGGCACGTTCTCGGGCATGGGATTGATCTTGATCTCGGCCTTCTCGGTGTAGTCGGTCAGCCACTCGCCATAGGCCGTGGCCACCGCCTGGGACTCGAGCATGTCGGAAACATACGTGCGAATACCCTCGGGCACCTCGTCGAGAGAGGTCACGGCCTGAACCTCGAACAGCTCCGTGCACTTGATGATGTGGTAGCCATAGGTAGTCTTCACCAGCCCGCTGACCTGGCCGACGCCAAGCTTGGAAAGGGCGTCCTGGTACTCGGGCACAAACGTGGTGAGCTTGTCCCAGCCCACATCGCCACCCTTGTCGGCAGAGGAATCCTCAGAGTACTTCTTTGCGGCCTTGGCGAACTCGATCTCGCCCGCGTTGATCTGGTCGAGCACCTTCTGAGCCTCGGCCTCGACCTTTGCGCGCTGCTCATCGGTGGCGTCCTCGGCGACCTTGAACAGGATGTGCGAGGAGCGGCGGGCGCCGTTGTAGGTGGAGAGGTTCTCGTTGAGATAGGTAATGATCTCCTCATCCGAGGGCTTCTCGGCGGGCGCGACCTTGTCCTTGAGCTTCTGCTGGGCCAAGGAGCTCTTGATGTTCTCCAGGTACGTATCCTTGGTAAAACCAACCTGCTCGATCATCTCGACGAATGCCTTCTCGTCGCCGCCGTAGTTCTTCACGGCGTCCTTCCAGGCTTTGTCGAGGTCCTCCTGGGAGACGGTGATCCCGTACTCCTTCTCGGCCTCGACCAGCAGGTACTGGCGGGCGATGCCGTCGATGACGTTCTCGCGGTAGGACTCGGGCGTAAGGCCCTGGCTCGCGAGATAGGCGGCCCAATCGGCATCCTTGTCGTAGGAACCCGTGCGCAGGCTCATGATCTGGTTGGTGACGGTGTCCTCCTTGATGTTGACGCCGTTCACCGTGGCGGCCACACCGCCGGTGAGCTCGTAGGGCTCTTCCTTGTTGACCTCGTTGAGCACGCCAGAGCACGCCATGGCGGTCACAGACAGGAGCATGGCGAGGATGCCGATGGCCACGAGCACGATCTTGGCGGTTTTGGAGAGCTTCTCCTTACGTGCCTCCTTCACCTGGCGCTTTGTGGGAGCCGCCTCGGGCTCGGGCGCGCGCTTGATCTTGGCGCTCTTCTTATTCACTGCCATAACGAGGGCCTTCCTTCACTTGTGACGGGCCGCGCAGTGCGGCTCTTGTACACGCATATCGTTATATTGTCTCACACCGCATCGCCAGGCGTCTCTGCGCCGAGTCGGTTTTTGGCATATGAGTGCCGTTCGCACACGTATGTTTCGCGCGAGGACGCCGAGCCACGAACGAACCATGGCCCCGGCGCCCGTCATCGATTGCCTCGACAAGAAGCGCCCGCGCACCCCAAGGGCACGCGGGCGACCTCTCACTAGACGATGCTACTTGCCGGAGCGGCGGCGCAGCACGATGCCCGCGATAACCGCGATTGCGGCAACCAGGCCGACGCCGACGACGGCCACCATGGTGTTGTCTCCCGTCTGGGGCAGACCGCCGTTGGGCTTAACCGTCGCACCGGGGCGCTCGGACTCACCGGGCTTTCCAGGCTGCTCGGGGTTCCCGGGCTGCTCGGGCTGCCCGGGCTTGTTGTCCTCGCCGGGATTGGGACCCGGGTTGGGAGCGGCCTCCTCGTCAAGGCGAAGCGCGGCCACGCTACGAGCAACCTCTGCCTTGAGGCCGTGGACGGTGTTCACATCCCCGTCTGCCGCGGTGATGGCATCCTCGGCGGCTGCAATCGCCTTCGTCAGGTCCTTCCACGTTGAATCGGAGAAGGTATCGTGCTTGCAGGGGCCATCCTTCTTGATCTGCTTCGCAGAGGCGACCATGGCCTGCAGACCCTCGAAATCGCCCTTGGCGTCCGCATCGGAAAGCCCGATCTCGGCAGCGCTGCCAAAGTTGCCCTTGGCCGCGGTGATCACCAGGCGCACGATCTTCGCCTCAACACGGTCGAAGGAAATCGTCTTCACCTCGGCGTTATCGGCGAGCTTGCCCTCGGCGACCTTCTCGAAAGACGTGCCGTCCTTAGACACCTCAACCTTATAGCCGGTCACAACGCCGTTGCCGCCATCGGGACGCGGCGTGTAAACCAGGCCATTGACGGCCATAGGCTCACCGTTCTTGGCCTTCAGATCAAACGTATAGGGGAGCTTGGCGTTCTCGTTGCCCCACTTCGAATGCCACTTCGTGTTCACATCACCGTCGATGGCCTTCGCGGCCTCCTCGCCGCCCTGCTCGCTGTTGGCCTCGGCCTTGAGGGTCGTGCGGTCAATCAGGCTCAGGTCGCCGGCGGCCTTGAGCTCAAGGCCGTTCAGCGCGTTTACAATAGCCTGCTCGTGTCCATCGACAACCCCCTGCATCGAAGCCGGCAGGTCGCGGCGGACCCACGTCCAGGCGGCCTTCAGCTCAGCGACGGACTGCTCGGTGAACATGTCCTCGAGCTCCTTGGAGTCGAGAAGCTGCGCATATGCGTCGATGCGGCAGTAGTCGGCCTTCGCATAATCGACCTGCTCGATCTCCCCGTTGATCTTGACCAGCAGGGCATCGACCTCGGCCTGCGCCGGGTTGTACTGCTTAAGAAGCTCGCGGGCCTGGGAAATCAGCGCGCGCAGGTTAGCTGCGTCCATGGAGCGAGTGCCATTTCCCTGCTCGGCGAGGATGGCCTCGGCGTTGAGGATCGCGTACTCGAGATCCATAGTCTTGCTGAATTCCGTTCCCTCGGGCAGCTGGCCGCCCAGACGGATGTCGTCGACGTAGCCCTCGAACGCGCGGGCGGTCGATCCAATGCGCTGAACGGGGAGCATGAGGGTGGCCTTGAGCGGCTTGCCCTCGACGGTTTCGTCATCGCCAAGCGTGTCGACGAGCGTGCCGTTCACGTACAGCGAAGCCTGCTCGAACTTATTCTTGATCTCGAGCTCGACCCACTCGTTCACGGGCAGGGTGTAGTTGAAGGAATAGGCGCGGTTCTCGCGGGTAAAGCCAACCTTACCGGTGCCCTCCTGAACGGCCATGATCGAACCGTAATCGGATTCGAACAGGACCTGCGGATCAACGGAGGCACTGGTGCGCTTCACCTTCACGCGAAGGTCGTTGCCCAGGCCAACGGTCGTGAGAGCGTCGTCCTTGACAGACGCGAAGGACTCGCCGCCGTTGAGCTTGAGGGCCTTTTTGCCATCGACGTCCTCGATAGCGGCGTTCTTGCCCGCCACGAGGTCGCGGCCGAGCTCGGAGGCATCCTTCAGGGAGTCCATCGCCCAATGGGCGACAACACCGTTCTTATCGGCGGAAACCTCGTACCCAAAGTCGACATTCGGGGAGTCGCCCAGCTTGGAGACAACAGCCTTGGCGCCAGCTGTGTCAAGCTTGCCCTTGCCCCAGGAGTTGGCGGCAAAGAGGCCGAGCGAATGGTCGATGCGGTCGTAGATGTCGTACTCGGAAACGCCGTTCTCCAGATAGTCGCACATGTCGTTCCACACGGCATAGGCGCCGCCGACCATCTGCGGATCGCCCGCCGGAATAGCCACGCCGCTGATGGAGTTCAGCTGATCGGTATAGGCCGCATCGCCCAGGTAGTCGTAGTAGTAGCCGGCGTTCGGCACGATGTAGAAGACGCCGTCCTGGCAGTCGATCAGGTCGAAACCGAGCTCGTACATCTTCTTAAGATCGGCCCAGCCGGGATTCCACAGGTTCATCTCGCGATGATGTTTGCCGTCCTCGGACACGCCCTTGACCTCGACATCGCCCTTGATGGTGCTCAGCGAACCCCACACGCGGGCCTTCTTGCCGTTGTCCTCGCTGTACTTGAACATGTCGTTCACGAATTTACGGTACGCGTTTCCATCCGCGGTGTACTCGTCGGCGCCCACGTGAATCGTGTCCGCACCCGCGAACACGGCCGCATCGCCGCCCTTGACGTACTCATCAAAGATGCCGCGCACGAACTTGAAGCACTCGTCGTACTGCTTGGCGATATCCAGGTGATCGTTCTGACGACCGCTCGTACCATGGCGCAGGTCCGGACGGACCTTGGTGAGGGCCAGGGAGTGGGCAGGAGTATCGATCTCGGGGATGATGTTCACGCCGAGAGCTTTGGACTCCTCGATATAGGCCTTGAAGTCCTTCTTGCTGTACCAAACGTCCTTCGCGGTCAGGTCGGCCTGGTTCTTGCCGTTGTTGCCACCCTTCTTGACGTCGGACTCGAGACGGAACGCCGAGTAGGCCTGGAAAACATCCTCGTTCTTGTAGTGCTCGAGCGGAATCAGGTTGTCGTTCAGGTGAATCTGGAAGTCGTTCATCTTGTAGAACGACATCTGCTTGGTCATCTGCTTGAGCCAGTCGAGGGTGAAGGTCTTGCGTCCCACGTCCAGGATGATGCCGCGCACCTTGTAGAGCGGGTAGTCGCGGGCCGTACCGAGCGGGAAGGAGCCGGAACCGGACTTCATGCCCTGCAGGATCGTCTTGCCGCCCCAGTTGGCGCCGGCAACTGCCTCGGCCGTCACGGTCATCCGATCCGCGGTTACGTCGAGCAGGTACCCCTCATCCTTGAGCCCCTTGGCCTTATCGGCGCCAAGGGTGAAGAAGATGTCGCCCTTCTGGGCAGAGGTGCCCGTGGCAACCTGAAGCCTCACGCCGGTCAGGGCCTGGTAGTCGTTGGCAAAGTCCTCCGCCATAGCCTTGAGCGAGGCGTCTCCGTACACAACACGCTCCGCCGTGGAGGCGGCAAAGCTGCCGCTGCCGCCGACCCACTCGCGGAGCTCGGGCAGGACAACGGGGGCCGCGTTGGCACCGGCAGCCGTCATGCTCCCCGGGACCTTGACGTCAAACTCCTTGAAAGCATAGTCGGAAGGATCCGTCTTGCTGGAAATCTTGAAGGACGCCTTGACCGTGACATCGCAGATCGGGCGGTAAATCGTGCCGTCGGCATCGATGACCTGCTCATAGTCGGTGCCGTTGTACTTGATCTCATAGCCCTCGGGAACCGCGGGCAGATCATAGGAGAGCTTCTTGGTCTCGGGCGTCACGGGATCGACCACGATCTCGTTCAGGAAGTCGGCCGGTTGCTTCTCGGGCACGGGCGGCTCGCCGTTCCACACCTCGAACTCCATGCAGGAGGCGCCCCAGCCAACCACCTCGGTGATTTCGAGCTTCACATAGCGTCCGTTGGCGGCCGTCTCAAGATTGATGCGGCTCGTCGCGGACTTGTTGTCCGCCGTCTCGTACACGGGCTTTCCCCATGCACCGTTCTCTTCGGGCTTGTCCCAGCAGGCCTGGTCATTGGAAACGTAAACCTTGAACGCCTTCGAATAGTTCTCGGCGTTCTCCCACATGGCCTCGACATGCTTGATGGACTTAGCCGAACCAAGGTCGACCACAAGCCACTGAGGATCATCCTTGGTTGGCCTGGTCTCGGTCATCCAGCGATCCTCTTTGGCGTCCTTCTTCTTGCCGTCGACGGCACGGGCGCCATTCAGGTTGTGGTAGTCCTTGCTCGCCTTGGTCTTCATACCGAGCGCCATGTTCACGGCATCGGTGGAAGGCTTGTCGGGGTTCTGCCCCTCGGGCTTCTTGGCGTACACCTCCATCTCGGAACACGACACGCACGGATAACCCACGACCTTGGTCACGACGAGCTTCACGTATCTGCCCTCGACCTCACGATCGAGCTCGACAGCCGACACGGCAGCTGCATTCCCCTCGACAACCTTCACCGGGTCACCCCAGGTCTTGGCGTCGTCGGACACGTAAATCTCAAATCTCTCGGCGCGATTGCCCTCGTTTTCCCAAGTCAGCTCCACGTAGGCGATCTTCTGCTTGGAGCCGAGGTCAACGTACGCCCACTGCGGGGCAGCTGCCTCAGTACCCCAGCGTCCCTTGTCGGAGTCCTTGTTCCCATCGGTCAGTTTGCTGGCCGGCTGGCCGCTGTATTCGGTACCTGCCTTCACTGTTTTATTGAGGGCCAAATTGACCTCGTCGGCGTGCGCTGCCTGAGCAGGCAGGGCGATCGCCGCGGCGCACAGCAGCAATAGGCACCGAGCGGTCACCCTCTTCCAGCGCTGCATCTTCATATACATCCCCTTCCATTCGACAAAACCCCCGCTCGGCCCCTTGGAAGCTGGAGCCCCCGAGCATGGATTTGCCTACTGTAAACGTGTGCTGGTTGGGATGCTGAGCTCATTTCATGCAGCTATATTCTATATTTCAATATTTTTATGCATGTATATCTGGTATTTTACCGAAAAGACCAGTTTTGTTAACAAGTGGTACACCTGTACGTTTATGCATCAGACAAGACAATTGCTCTATATTTAATACCTATTATTTCAGTATGTTAGGCTCGCATTTTTTCATTTTCCCACCTTTTCCCTTGGCTTAACTCCCCGCCGAACGGCGCGGGTTCGTCGGCGAACGGAATGGGGAAAGGGGTGCGGCGAGCCTCAAAAGCCGCCGCACCCCATGGCGCGATATGTATGAAGCGCAGCGAAACGAGCTGCAAGGCGCAATGCGAAACGCATCGCGCTCGGCCCGCTACGCGAGTGACCGGACCTCGACCGTGAGGTTCTCCCTCACGTGCACGCGCCCGTCGGCCAGCATCTGCACGACCTCCGGATACAGCACGTGCTCGATGGCGTGGATGTGTTCCTCGAGCGTGTCCACATCCCAATCCTCCTCAACCACGAGGGAGCGCTGGGCGATGATCGGACCCATGTCGTACACGGCATTTGCGATGTGCACGGTCACGCCGGTCACCTTCACGCCGCGGTCGAACGCATCCTGGATGCCGTGCGCACCCTGGAAACTGGGCAGGAGCGCAGGGTGGATGTTGATCACGCGGTTGGGGAACGTGGCGAGCAGTGGGGCGTGAACCATGCGCATGTAACCGGCCATAACCACGTACTCGCAGCCTGCCACGAGCAGCTCATGGGCAATGACCTCGTCTGCCTGGATCGGATCGGCGTAGATCTCCTTGGACAGCGTGAGCGTCTGGATGCCCGCTGCCTCGGCGCGCTTAAGACCAAAGGCAGAGGGGCGGCTGCCCACAACGAGTTTGATATCGGCGTTGAGCGCACCAGCGTCGATGGCGTCGATGAGCGCCTGCAGATTGGTGCCGGAACCAGAAAGCAACACGCCGATGGGCAGCGGCGCGCGATCCTCGCGAGCAAGGGCTGCGCGGGCGTCCTGCAGCTCGTTGATATCGGGCATGCCGGAAACGCGGGCAGCCGCCGTGACCTCTGCCACGGCGGCGGCCAGGGACTGTTCGTCCTTACTGCTCATCGGTGTACTTCACCTCGCCGGAGCCCGCAATGCAGGTACCCACGCGGAACGGCCTCTCACCCATGGCGACAAGAGCCTCGGTCACGGCGGACTCGTCCTCGGCGGAAACGATCAGCATCAGGCCGACGCCCATGTTGAAGGTCTTGCAGGCCTCGTTGGGCGTGAGCTCGGCGTTCTCGGACACATAGGTAATGACGGCGGGAATATCCCAACCCATCTTGGAGCCGTCGCGCTCCACCAGCGCGTCGACGTTGGCGGGCAGGGCGCGGTTGAGGTTCTCGGTGATGCCGCCACCGGTGATGTGGGCAATGGCGTGAACGTGCTTGCCGGCCTCGCCGCGGAGCAGCTCGAGGATGGGCTTCACATAGATGCGGGTCGGGGCAAGCAGGCCGTCGGCCAGGGACAGACCGGGGCCGAGCTCGATGGACTCGAGCTCGGCCTTCTTAGCCTCGGCCTCGGGGGTACCGGGAACGATGCCATCGACACCGATGACCTTGCGGACCAGCGAGTAGCCGTTGGAGTGCACGCCGGTGGAGGGCAGGCCGATGATGACGTCGCCCTCACGCACGTTGGCGGGGTCGATCATCTTGGGGCGATCGACAACGCCCACGGTGAAGCCGGCCAGATCGTAGTCATCCGGACGCATGACGCCGGGATGCTCGGCCATCTCGCCGCCCACGAGCGCGCAGCCCGCGAGCTTGCAGCCGTCGGCCACGCCCTTGACGATCTTGGCCATGTGCTCGGCCTCGATATGGCCGATGGCAACGTAATCGAGGAAGAACAGCGGCTCGGCGCCGGAGGCGAGGATGTCGTTCACGCACATGGCAACGAGATCCTGGCCGACCGTCTCGTGGCGGTCGAGGATCTGGGCGAGCACGAGCTTGGTGCCCACGCCGTCAGTTCCGGAGATGAGGATCGGGTCCTCCATGTCCTTGAGCGCGGCGGCGGAGAACAGGCCACCGAAGCCACCGATGCCGCCGATGACCTCGGGGCGGTTGGTCTCCTTGACCATCTGCTTGATCGCGTCGACCGCGCGGCCGCCCTCGGCGGTATCGACGCCGGCGTCCTCGTACGTTACGTGCTTGCTCTCGGCCATGTGAGGTTCCTTTCGACCCAGGGAATTCCTAGTACAGCATGATAGCAGGGCCAACGTCTCATTTGGGGACAGGTACCAATTGAGACGCCGATGCAGCGCCGCCCCGGCACCCCGGCACGAAAAACGCCCCCGGCGCCGAAGCGCCGAGGGCGGATAAATCGCACGTTGGAACGTAGTTACTCGCCGTGAGCCTCTTCCCAGCTACGGTCCTCGGCCTTGTCGACAACGCAGCGACCGGTGATGGGCTCGGGCTTGCTGAGGTTACGCGGGGCATAGCCCTCGATGAACTTGTCACGGCCGAAGCTCTCCGGAATCGCAACCGGATACTCGCCGGTAAAGCACGCGGTGCAGTAGCCGCCCTCAGGCACGCACTCGAGCAGCGCATCCACGGACAGGAACGCGAGCGTGTCAGCGCCGATGAACTCGCAAACCTCCTCGACGGATTTGGTCGCGGAGATGAGCTGGCTCTGCTCGCCGGTGTCCACGCCGTAGAAGCACGGCCAGACATCCTCCGGGCAGTTGATGCGGATGTGGATCTCCTTGGCGCCGGCCTGACGCAGCATGCGCACGAGCTGGACCATGGTGGTGCCGCGCACGATGGAGTCGTCCACGACCACGATGCGCTTGCCCTCGATCACATCCTTGAGCGGGTTGAGCTTGAGGCGCACGCCCATGGCGCGCAGCTCCTGCGTGGGCTCGATGAAGGTACGGGCCACGTAGCGGTTCTTGATGAGGCCGGTACCGTAGGGAATGCCGCTCTCAAAAGCGTAGCCCTCGGCCGAAGGCAGGCCGGAGTCGGGCGTACCGATGACCATGTCGGCCTCGACCGGGCACTCGAGCGCCAGCTTGCGGCCCATGTCGTAACGGCAGGCGTAGATGGACTTGCCGTCTACGATGGAGTCGGGGCGAGCAAAGTAGACCTGCTCGAAAATGCAGTGCGCGCTCTTCTCGGCGGCGGGCACGCCCTGCTCGGACACGAGGCCCTCGGCGCTGATGCGCAGGATCTCGCCGGGGCGGATATCGCGCACATACTCGGCACCGACAATGTCGAGCGCGCAGGTCTCGGACGCAACGACCCAGCCGGCGGTGGAGGCCACGACTGCGTCGCCCACGAGATCCTCGGCGGAGGCGGCATCGCTGGGCATGGCGGAGGCAGCCGCGGCGGCATCGGCGGCGGCCACGCCCTCGTCGTTGGTCAAGCGGCCGAGCACGAGCGGACGGACGCCGTGCGGATCGCGGAAGGCGTACAGCGCCTCCTCGTTGATAAGCGCCATGGCGTAACCACCGCGGATGAGCTCCATCGTCTTGCGAATGCCCTCGCGCAGATGATGCGTCTCCTGGGTGAAGTAGCTGATGAGCTTGAGGGCGACCTCGGAATCGGAGCTCGAGTTAAAGGGTACGCCGAGCTCGATCAGCTGGCGACGCAGCTCATCGGTGTTCACCAGGGTGCCGTTGTGGGCGAGGGCCACGATGACCTCGCCGATGGTGGAAAGGTGGGGCTGAGACTCCTCCCAGCTCTTGGCGCCGGCGGTGCCGTAACGCACGTGGCCGATGGCCAGCTGGCCCTTGAGGGCGTTGATGTCGGCGTTGGAGAACACACGGCTCACCAGGCCGAGGTCCTTGCGGACCATGACGGTGCCGCCGTCGCCCACGGCGATGCCGGCGGACTCCTGGCCACGGTGCTGCAGCGCGCGCAGGCCGAAGTAGGTCAGTCGAGCGACGTCGCGGTCGGGCGCCCAAACGCCGAACACGCCGCACTCGTCATGCGGATGGTCGGTGTCGGAATCGAACGCGGTGAATTCGGACAGATCGGCGTCAAAAGACATGCGAGTTCCCCTCTTGGTTGCCATGCACGGCCATACGTTGGAAATTATACGCGCGCATCGTGCGTACCAAATGTACACGCTGAATCGACACGGCTTTGCAAAAAACGCACCCCGGTCTCAGCCCGGGGAACTCAATTCAGGGACAGTCCCCAAATTGAGTTCACCGACGCACCGTGCCGCCGCGAGCGACTTCAAATGAGGCCTCTCCCTAAAGTGAGGCTTGGCTGCGCATGGTGGAGTGGTGAAGAGAGCGCGCTTTCGGCCCAAAGCTATGCGCGCAAGGCAAACGTTGACCATACAATTGCGTTATCGAACCCGCTATTCAACGAGGTGTTCATGGACGAGCAGACATCCCAGCCGCGCCCCGTCATCGGAGGGACGCGCAAGCACATGGGGGTCGCCACGAGCGACCCGACCTACCTGCCGCCCGTGGACAACCCCAACGCACCCGCAACGGACCGCAAAGCGCGCGTCCCCGTGCGCAAGGTTTCGTACGGCAGCGGGGGCTCCGCCCAAAACGGCATCCCCTCGGGCCAATCGCCCTCGCGCATCCCGGTCGCCAGCCCAACGCTGCAGGTCCGCACGTACGAAGGTGGCGGCAACATCTCCCCGAGACGCAACTACATCTCAACGCCCAAAAAAGGCCGTGCCATCTTCACCTCCCGCCAGGACCGTCAGCGCAGGCGAATCAAGATCGCCCTCGGGATCATGATCGTCGCCGCGATCGCCCTCGCCCTGTTCTGGTTCTTCGTCCTGCGCTAAGAGATTCGACCATCGCCCATGACCGACATCATGCCCTACATCTATGCCGACAACGCGGCCACCACGCCACTCTCGCCTCGCGCACTCAAGGCCATGACTCCCTATCTCACCCGCTCGTTCGGCAACCCGAGTGGAATCCACCGCATGGCGCGCGAAGCCGCCGTCGCGCTCGGAGAGGCACGCGGCACCATGGCCCGCCTCCTTGGCGCCGAGCATGCCGGCGAGATTTACTTCACCAGCGGCGGCTCGGAATCCGACAACTGGATCCTGCGCGGAGCCGTGCGCCGCTTCCGCGACGCATATGTCGAACGTGCCGTCCCCCACATCGTGACCAGCGCAATCGAGCACCACGCCATCCTGCACTGTTGTCAGGCCCTTGAGGCCGAAGGCGTTCGCGTCACATATCTGCCGGTCGACGCGCAAGGCCGTGTTCACCCCTCCGAGCTTGAACGCACACTTGAAGAACATGACGCGCGCGAAGCGACAGCCGGCACGAACGCCTCTGCAGCACTCGTTTCGATCATGCTCGCCAACAACGAGGTCGGCACCATCGAGCCCGTTCGCGAGCTCGCCGCCATTGCCCACGCGCACGGTGCGCCCTTCCACACCGACGCGGTGCAGGCCGTGGGCCACATCCCCGTCGATGTGCGCAAACTCGACGTCGACGCGCTCTCGCTCTCCGCCCACAAGTTTCATGGGCCGCGCGGTATTGGCGCCCTGTACCTGCGCGAGGGCTTTTCCATCCCGCCGCTCATCGCCGGCGGCGCCCAGGAGCGCGGCGAGCGGGCGGGCACCGAGAACCTCGCCGGCATCGTCGGCATGGCAACGGCGCTCGAGGAGGCGTACGAGCGCCTCGCGGCCGACATGACACGCATTTCCACCTTGCGCGACGAGCTCGTCGGCCAGCTCTTAGAGCACGTCGACGACATCCGTCTCACCGGCGCGCCCATCACCGCGGGCCCCGAAGGCCGCCTTCCTTCAATTGCATCCTTCACATGCAACGACGTCGACGGTGAACTGCTCGTGCTCTTGCTTGACCGAGCAGGCGTTGCGGCCGCCACGGGCTCGGCCTGCTCAACCGGCTCCACCGAACCATCGCACGTCCTCACCGCAATGGGCATCGATGCCACGACGGCGCGCGGCGCCCTGCGCCTTTCCCTCGCAAGCAACGTCACCGACGAAGACATCGACCTGCTCAGCGAACGCATTCCCACTTGCATCCGCAAGGCGCGCCTCATCAGCTCCACACGATAACGGACCGTCCCTGAATAACGGTCCTCCACCCGTCGACCCACTCATATCATCAGGCGCCAAAGCTCCTCCCAGCCCGCCCAACCGCGTCGCAAGGCGAATGACCGCGTCGCAAGACAAGTTCGATGAGGTTTTTCGTCTCCATTTTGAGTTTTCATGAGTACGGGGGCATTTCGACCAAACTCGACTTGCGCTTTTTATTGCAATTCGCCCCGGCTACTCACCGAATCGCAAAATCAATACGAAAAACCTCATCGAGCTCATGCCCCACGTACCTCGAACCCCCATCCTGCCCTCGATCGCAGTAGAACTTCAAAAAACGAGCCGCCCGCATCTGCGAGCGGCCCGCCTTCGGCCTCAGGGGACATGCAAAACACACCCGCCCCTAATTACACACGGCTGCCTTGCTCCGTGGACCTCAATTCAGGGACTGTCCCTAGATTGAAGTTGGAACGCTAGGACAGCAGCTTGCGGCCATCCTCCTCGATGGCGTCGATGAGCGCATCAGCGGCAGCAGCGTCCTCGCCCTTGGCAAAGATGTAAAGCTTGATCTTGGGCTCGGTGCCGGAAGGACGCACGATGGCCTTGTTCCCGCCCTCAAGATCGAACTCGATGACGTCGGCCTTGGGCAGACCGTTCACGCACGTGGCGTAATCCACCACGGCCTCGACCTTGGCGCCGGCGATCTCGGCAGGGGCCTCGACGCGCAGACCGGCCATGATGCCGGCCATCTTGGCGGCACCATCGGCGCCGGGGTAGCTCAGCGAGACGGTCTTGTTGTGATAGAAGCCGTGCTTCTCGTACAGGGCACGCATGGCCTGGACCAGGTTCTTGCCCTGCAGCTTGTAGTACTGAGCCATCTGGCAGATGAGCATGGAGGCGTTGACGGCGTCCTTGTCGCGCACGTGATCGCCGGAGAGATAGCCGTAGCTCTCCTCAAAGCCAAAGATGAAGCGGTCCACCTCACCGGCGTCGGACAGACCGGTGATGATATCGCCGATGTACTTGAAGCCCGTGAGGCAGCGACGCAGTTCGAAACCGTACTCCTCGGCCAGGGCATCCACCATGGCGGAGGACACGATGGTGGTGACGGCAACCTTGTTGGCCAGGTCCTCCCCGCGCTCGGCGCGCATCTTGCAGATGTAGTCGAGCAGCAAAACGCCCATCTCGTTACCGGTCAGCAGCGTGTAATCGTCGCCGTCGGCGCAGGCAACGCCCACGCGGTCGGCATCCGGGTCGGTCGCGAGCAGCAGGTCGGGCTTGACCTTCTGGCACAGGTCGATGCCCTTCTGCATGGCCTCGCGGATCTCGGGGTTGGGATACGGGCAGGTCGGGAAGTCGCCGTCCGGGTCGCGCTGCTCGGGAACCACGGTGATATCGGTCACGCCCACCTTGTTGAGGACGGTAGTAACCGGGATCAGGCCGGTACCGTTGAGCGGGGTGTAGACGAGCTTGAGCGGAGCGTTGGCGATCTGCTCGTCGGTAAGGTTGTTCACCGACTTATCGGCCACGGCGTCGTAATAGGCGTCGAGGACCTCGTCGCCGATCCACTTGACCAGGCCCTGCTCCACAGCCTCATCGAAATCCATGGTCTTGACATCGCGGAACGGGTCGCAGGCGTTCATGGCCGCGGAAATGGCGTCGGCCGCCTCGCTCGTGATCTGGCAGCCATCCGGGCCGTATGCCTTGTAGCCGTTATAGGCGGCCGGATTGTGGCTCGCGGTCATGCAGATACCACCGGAGCACTCGAGGTAGCGCGTGGCCCACGAGAGCGTAGGCACGGGGGAGATCTTGGGATACACGTACGAGGTCACGCCATTGGCGGCCAGGATCGCCGCAGTGGTCTTGACGAACAGCTCGCCGTTGTTGCGGCTGTCGCGCGCAATGGCCACGGTGGGGCTCTCGAAGTTCTTCACCAGGTAATCGGCGAAGCCCTGCGTAGCGCGACCGACGGTGTAAATGTTCATGCGGTTGGTGCCGGCGCCGAGCGTGCCGCGCAGGCCAGCGGTGCCGAACGCGAGCTCCTGGAAGAACGCGTCGGTGATCGCCTCCTCGTCGCCCGCCTCCTTCATGGCCTTGAGCTCCGCAAGGAGCTCCTCATCTTTCACATTCTCGATCCAAACGGAGAGAAGCTCGTGCACATCTGCCATGGTGAAACCCTTCCCGATGTTGGTTACGGTGCGGGAGCGCCGTCAGCGTACGAGCGCGCCGCACCTGCATAATACGCCCTCGAACGGCCTTCGCGAACAAATTCCCGTCTCATCTCAGGATTATTCGGCGAGGGGTTAGAAAGTCTCAATTGGGGACAGGCACCAATTGCAACATTTTACTTGCCGATTCGCCGGCGCCAGGCACCGCCAGCGGCCCCGCGTCTGCACACGCGCGCAATTTGTGCCTGTCCCAATTGCGCGATCGCACCCGCCGCAACCGGTGCTACCCTGTACCCGTACGCTGGTCCATAAGTCCGCGGAAAGGAAACCGAATCATGACCAAGCTCTATCAGCGCGAAGGCGCGTACATCCCGCGCGTCGCGGCCGTCCACGACATGTGCGGCTACGGCAAATGCTCCCTCGGCGTGGCGATACCCGTCCTCAGCGCCGCCGGCGTGGATGTCTGCCCCGTTCCCACGGCCCTCTTCAGCGCCCACACCAAATTCCCCGTCTTCCACATGCACGACACCACTTGCATGCTCGAGGCTTACCTCGACGCTTGGCGTGAGGAGAACGTCGATCTCGACGGCGTATATTCCGGCTTCCTCGGTTCGGCCGAACAGGTCGCCGTCATCCAGCGCCTCTATCGCGAATACCCCAACGCCCTTCGCATCGTCGACCCCGTCATGGGCGACGGCGGCGTGAAGTATCCTACCTACACCGACGAGCTGTGCGAGGCCATGGCGGCCCTCGTCGACGGCGCCGACGTGCTCACCCCCAACCTCACCGAGGCCTCCATCCTCACCGGCATCCCCTACGAGGGCCAGGACGTCTCCGTCGAATTCGTCCAGAAGAATGCCAGCGCCCTGCTCGACATGGGCGCAAAGACGGTCGTCATCAAGGGCATCGTCCACGGTGATGAGCCCATCATCCGCAACTACCTCGCCAGCGCCGCCGAAGGTGGCCAGGTCGAGGAGGTCTCCAGCGAGCTGCTCCCCTACATGTTGCACGGCACGGGCGACCTGTTCGCCAGCGCCCTCACCGCCGCGATCTACACCGGCCGCACCACGCGCGAAGCGGTTGATTTTGCCGGCGAGCTCGTGCGCGACGCCATGCGCATCACCCGCGAGCAGCCTGATTTCGAGATGCGCGGCGTATCCTTCGAGCCCACGCTCGGCAAGGTTGCCGCGCTGCTGGCTTAAGCCACACGGGGTACGCGGCCTTACCATTTCCCCAAACGCAAAAAGGGCATCGACCTCGAGTCGATGCCCTTTCTCATAATCTGCGCTGCAGCCCGGCTATTCAGAGAACAGCGCGGCCTCCTCTTCGCGCATCCGCAGGTCCTCGTCGATCTCGGCCTGCGTGGCGCCCGGGTCCTCGGCCAGCGAACTCACCGAGTTCACCTGCTTTTGAATCGCCTCGGCAAGATCGTCATCCATGCCGATGATCTTGAGCTCCCAATCGATATTGGACGGCGTGGCGGACTGCGTCTTGGTCCATACGAAGGTGAGCATCGCTCGACGGGCGCCGCGCGCCGGCAAGAAGCCGAACAGGCTGTCGTGCTGGAACGCGCCGCTATCGTCCACAAGGGCGTACACGTTGTAGACCACTCGATTGATCTTCTCGTTGAGCAGGGCGTTCGTCGCCAAAGCCGAGGCCTGGATCTGCGAGTTGGACAGAAGCTCGAGCTCATTGCGCGAATCACTGTCGACCACGGAAACCTCGATCGTCCCCGTCTTCTCGCTCGCCTCGTTCACCGTGAACTCACGTGGGAACTGCGTGAAACCGTTGCCCCACTCCACACCGGAGTCCATCGCGTGCGACACCGTCTCGGCGTTCGCGCGGTCGGACAGGTTGGCGGTGTTGAGGCGGCGACTCACACCGTAGACGATCTGCATGCCGAGAACGAACACGAACACGCCCATGATCACCAGCACGGCCGTGCGAGAGATGGTCTTGCTCACCTGCGAGCCCGAGGGGTCATCATCGGAAAGCGGGTCGATCGCGGCGCGCTGTGCCTCTTTCTTCGCCGCTCTCTTCTTTGCCCTTCGGCTGCCAAAGATGCCGCGAGAGAACTGTTCGCACCCGGGGGCATCGTCGGGGTCGAGCACGCCCGATGCGTCGAGCTCGGCGAACAGGTCGCGCGCCTCTTCCGGTGTCATTTTGTGCTTTTTGCCCATCGCCTACCTCACGTCACGCGCTCGTGCGCCCTCGAACTGCATTCGATAGTACCGAGCATACGTGCCGCCACGAGCGAGAAGCTCCTCATGGGTGCCGCGCTCCACAACGCGACCACGCTCCACCGTCGCGATCTCATCAGCGTTTTTGATGGTCGAGAGCCTGTGGGCGATGATAATCGTGGTGCGGTCGGCGGCGAGACGCTCGAGCGATTCCTGCACCGCCTCCTCGCTCTCGTTGTCCAGCGCCGAGGTTGCCTCGTCCAGGATCAAGATCGCCGGATCCTTGAGGAAGACGCGGGCGATCGCCACGCGCTGCTTCTGTCCACCGGACAGGCGGCTGCCGCGCTCGCCCACCACGGTGTCGTAGCCTTCGGGCAAGCTCGCAATGAAGTCGTGGATGTTCGCCTTGCGGGCGGCGTCTTCGATCTCGGCGTTCGTGGCCCCTGGACGGCCGTAGGCGATGTTGTCGCGCAGGGTGCCGTCGAACAGGTAGACATCCTGCTGCACCAGACCGATCGCGCTGCGCAGGCTGTGCTGCGTGACATCGCGCACATCCTGGCCGTCGATGGCAATCGAACCGCTCGCGACATCGTAGAAGCGCGGGAGCAGCGCGCAGGTCGTCGACTTGCCGCCACCGGAGGGACCCACCAGCGCGATCGTCTCGCCGGGTTTGATGGAGAGGTTCATGTGGTCGATCACCGGATGCACCTCGGCACCCGCCTCGGCCGCCTCGCCCTGCTCGTAGGAGAAGCACACGTCGCGGTACTCGATCGCGCCCTCCGTCACCTCGAGCGCGCGTGCGCCGGGCTTGTCTTGAATGTCGGGCGCGGTGGCAAGTACCTCGTCCATACGGCGAAATCCCGCAATGGCCTTTTGGAACATCTCCGTTGAGTTCACGAGCGTCTCGATGGGTCCGGTGAACAAGCTGATGTACAGGGCGAACGTGGCCATATCGACGGCCGTCATCTGACCTTGCGCCACCAGGTAACCGCCGAAGAGCACGATAGTGATGTAGTGCATCGCCGTCATGACGGCGCTGGTCGCCTGATAACTGCCCATCACCTTGTACTGCGCGACCTTCGAATCGAGGTATCGGCCGTTCGCCACGCGGAACTTCGCACGCTCGGTCTCCTCGTTCGCAAAGGACTTCACCACGCGCATACCTGCCAGGGAGTCCTGAAGCTGCGAATTCACCTCGGAGATCTTGGTGCGGTTATCGGCAAACACGCTGCGCATATGCAGGTTCTGTCGAACCATAAGCGCCACGAACACAACCGTGACCAGCGTGAGAGCACCAGCGAGCTCAGGCGAGATGGTGAAGAGGATGGCCAGGGCGCCGATGATCTTGATGCCGCAGATGATGATCCATTCGGGCAGGTGATGCGCGCCCTCACAGATGTCGAAGAGGTCGTTGACCACGCGGCTCATCATGTCGCCCGAGTTATGGGCGTCAAAGTAGGCGAAGCTGAAGCGCTCGTACTGGTCGAACAGGTCCTCGCGCATGCGCGACTCCATGCGAGCACCCATGATGTGCCCCTGTGCGGAGACGAAATAAATGCATGCCGTACGGACGATATAGAGCCCCACGAGCCCGAGCCCCAGGAACAGAAGCCCGTCCATGATGGCCGCCGCGCCCTCGGTGAACAACCCACCCGTCAGCGCGCGCAGGATAATCGGAAACGCCAGGTCGATCCCCGCATACGTCAACGCGCAGACCGTGTCGGCGATAAACAGCCCCTTCTCGGGCCCGTAATATGAAATGAAGCGTTTAAACATAGGCATCTTTCCTGCAACAGAATTCATTTGCGAGCATATCGGCTCATGTGAGGTAGGCCCCGAGAGGGGCCAAGGGTTTGGGCGATTCCGCAGGAACGAGGACCAGCCCAAACCCTTGACCCCTCTCGGGGCCGGCGGGACGAATTAGAGCCTATGCGAGATCGCATCGCAGGCAAGCGCGCCCACGACGGTCTTGGCGTCCTCGATCTAGATCGGAAGAGCGTCGTGTAGGGAAAGAGTGTAGATCTCGGTG
>OMGU01000570.1_pt1 | contig 39403 bp, 42 predicted proteins | sample 1646121 | NCBI WGS metagenome assembly OMGU01 (sample SAMN05578581, study PRJEB25193) | human gut metagenome | biome: Human Microbiome; feature: human-associated habitat; material: feces | host: Homo sapiens | place: USA:Birmingham
TAGTGACTGGAGTTCAGACGTGTGCTCTTCCGATCTATATAAGGAAGTTCTTCTCATCTTCTGCTTGTGCGTCACGAAGTTTCTGAAGAACTTCCTTATATTTCTTGGCATATATCGTTTGTCTCTTTCCAAAACGATTAACAAATCTAGCCTGATATGTACCATCTTGACGTTGACTAATGCCTTGACCTAATTCTTTCCCCTTTAATGATTTTCCCATTCTGTCTCCTTCCAATTTAAAATGGGGAAAGAATCCATATTTAGGATTTTCCCCATCATCTTACCATCTTTTGTGATAATTTTCAATTTATCTCTGCTACCAAAACAGATTACTCAATCTGATTCAATAACCACTCATCCAATTTCTTTTTATGTGCATATAAGCGATTTCCAATACGAAGAGTAAATTTATTCCGTGGATTTCCCAGCAATTCCCTAGCCTTTGTCTGTCCAATTCCTAGATAAGTACACATTTCCTTAACATTTAATAACGCTTTATTCTCATCTACATATACTGTATCTATACCCATCATAACTTCTCCTTACATCTACCCAACATAAAAGGACAGAAGCATTTCTCCACTCCTGCCCTGTTACAATTACTATTTTCTTATACCTATCACTCCATCCATGAATCTGTTCCGATAATTTTCATCTCTACCATAAGACCATCTCATAGACTCAATTAGTGAGCATGGCTTTTTTTCTACTTTTTCTTCTTGCTCCTGTTCTTCATCCAGCGTCACTCTTCTCATGAACACAATCTCATCTGGCTTGACATATTCATACGATCTGCTCCACTTGCCCGAAGAAGTATCAATTACAACCATGATTGCTTTCTCGCCGTCCTCTTCTGACATTAACCCTATATCAAGGATTGTTCCAAGACATTCCCTGTCCTCTGTTCCGCAATAGACAATATCGCCCTTGCAGAAACGCTCTGTCATATTATTTTCTGTATATTCCATACATGGAATCATTTCAATTTTTCCCATGATTTTTTCCTCCTTGAAAATTTCCTATTATTTTTGTCACGCAGAAAGAATAAATAATTCTTCCCATTTATTCATAGGCGCACATACATAAACTATATCATTTTCATTATAAGATTGAGAACTTCTGGCAGTATACTTTGCACCTTTATATTCAATTTGATATTTACCATCACTTATTTTCTTCAAAATTCTGGCTCTAAATGTTTTATCAAAAGGAGACTCTTTTATTAAAGATTGAACTTGAGAGAATATAGTAGTGGTAATACTTTTAATTACTTCTTGGTAATTCATAAAAAATAAACCTCCAACATAAAATATGACAGCCCTGTTATAAGCAGAGCTGTCACAAAAATTAGAATTTAAACTTAGAACGTTGCTGTGCCATAGTTAATTCGAGATTATTATATAAAGCCTTAGCAAATCCATCTGGATCTTGTACATTTTGAAGTACAATTTTATCAATCGGTGCATTCACAGTGTAGGACGCATTATTGACCTGTGTACTGCTCTTGGACATAGCTTCTATGCCCTTCTTCAATCCGTCTGTGTAGGCTTGTCCATATCCTTTATCCACATTTGAAATCAATCTATGACGCTGTTCTTCATTAATAACCTGTTCGCCAGCCTTGAGAATATATGGATACTCTTTAGGATCAAGTTCTTTCAATCCCATAGACTTCATCCATGCTTCTTCACTGTCCTCGGTACTTTTCCCTACCACACCAGCTTCCAAACCACTGTGAGCGATGCCAGCTTTCTTACGATTAATCTCTGCACCGGGTCCATTGTTTTCGTCCTTATTAGACCAAGCACTCTTTCCTGGTCCATCAGATTTACTATGATGTTTCTTTTTGGAACTAGAATCGTCATCCTCATCTTCATCGTCATCATCACGTTCAGATTCTTTCAAAGCCTTTTTAACATCTTTTAGAACGCTCAACATCTCAGATACATCTTTTGTAAGTTGTTGCCAACTGGTAGTCTGTTCTCCAATTAATTTGGAATTTTCTTCATACTGACGTAGAGAAACAAGTAAATCTTGTCCAGATGTTTTCAAATCATCTTTAATACCAGCAAGAACTTGTTCCGCACTGGAACCAGAAGCACCCGTTATATCTTTGCTGTATTGAAGGACATTCATAAGATTAGCATCAGCAGAAATCAAACCATTATTAAGTTGATTTAAAAGTATTTGAATCTGTGCCTGTGCTTCATTCGCTGTAATAGTACCAGCCTTATACGCTTCAATATAACTATTCAGAAGATTATAGATTCTCTCTGTAGACTGAATCTGATCCTCATACGCTTTCAGTTGAGATGCATTCTGTTCATACTGATTCTTGAATGCATTATAAATATCTGCATCATTACCAGATAGAACCTTATCTTTCCAACCAGAACCAAGATAATCAGTAGCAAGAGTAGCATTCTGAGCCTTGGTTACGTTCTCGGCAATCTCAGACCACTTATCTTTGATTTTGTCTAAGGCTTCGAGCTGTTCGTCAACCTTATCATTGTAATCATCTAACTGGTCGTTCAGTGCATCCAACTGTTCTTGAAGATCGTTCTTGGTTTTAGAATATTGAGCATCTTGGTATGCTTTCTGTGCTTCACGAATTTTGTCAGCATCAGTAACATAAATTTCCTCGCCATTTCTTATGATTTTTTGCGTCTTTTGTGTATTGGCGATTTGTAAATCATATAATGACTGTTCTAGCTGATTCTGAAGCTGTAGTTTCGTGTTTTGCTTATCTAACAGATCAATCTTGTCCTGAATAGCATCTTTCTGTTTCTCAATGTTCTTCTGGAACTCTTTTTGCTGGTCTTGGATAGCTTTTGTCTCATCATCAATAGCACCTGTAACAGCACTAATGACAGTCGAATAATCATCCTGTAAAGAAGATAGAGCATCTTTGACTGTATTCAAATCAGAAGAATAATTGCTAATCTTAGTCAAAGGAAGTTGGAGTAATTCTTCATTCCATTTTTTCAGATTTTGAATCATACTGGACATTTCACCATTGACGTTCTGAAGCTGACTGTATAACTCGTTCCAGTTATCAGAACCAACATCGTAAGTATCCATAACATCTTTGATAATTCCAGCCTGTTCTTTGTACTCACTGATGATGGTAGAACCATTCTTGATAAGTTCTTGGTAATAATCTGCGGTCAGAGCAGTACCAGATGCTTCTAATTCAGCACCCCAGTTCTGAATAGCAGTAGAAATATCCTTATACATATTAATGACGGTTGTCATATTTGTAATAGGCATTTCTTTTAATTGCTTATTGTATTCTGCCTGTTGTTTTTCTAGATCAAGAAGCTCTCCTTCAGCATCAGAAATACTCTTTGTCAGTTCATACCATTCTTCGTCCCCGACTTCCAGACCTTCATCCATAGCCGCACTTAGCTTTTTCTTACGGGATTTGATAACAGATTTGGTATTGCCGATCTGTGTTCTGGTATTGCCGATCATCGTCTCATAGGTAGACGCATCGACAATATTTCCACGTGCTTTCAGTAAATCAATCTGCTTCTGAATTAAATCATTGTTGCTACTTAGACGTTCATTCTCTTTGGTAGCCTGTTCAATGATCTGTTCATAATAATTGCTCTTATCTTCACGAAGTTGTTTCTGAATATCCTTGGCGTTCTTTTGAGAATCAAGATAACTGTCATATGCTTTCACGGCATTCTCGACATTTGTTTTCTGATCCCCTGTCATGGATTCAATATCAATACCACCATTCTCAATCTTATCTCTGTACTCTGGCACTTTGGAAACCAGATCTTCATAAGATTGTTTATAATAATCAAGTGATTGATTTGCTTGGTCTAAACGGGATTGATCCACTACCATCAACTGTTGATAGAGGCTCTGTCTGCTTTCCAGTCCATTATTTTCAGAGAGATTCTTTAGCTCTTCCAGACTAACGCCAAGTCTATTTGCATAGTCTAAAAGCTCCTGTGCCTCATTTGAATTAGGATCAAATGGAAGCGAGAACAATTCCTGCACACGTTTAATATCTTCTTCTGACAGTCCTGTATATGCAGTCCATGTATCAGAAATAGCAGTTTTTAATTCTTCGCTCTTACGTTCTAGTAGTTCTGCACTTCTGGAAATCCAGTCGATTGTAGAATTTTCTTTTGGGGCGGAAGATTTATTACCTTTGTTACCTCCACCAGATCCTTTGCTTACACTTGGATTAGTAGATTTTGGTCCAGTATATCCTTTTACAGGAGCGATATCAGCTAGTAAATTTTTCTCAAAACTAGTCGCAGTTTTTTGGATTTGCCCTTCTGCTAAATTGGATATAATACGATTGTATTTTGCACCTTTATGTAATGTCCCATCAGCATTATAATATTTTCCGTCTTTTAAAGTTAATGCATTACCAGTAGCTCTATCAACCATTACAGACTTACTTTTATAACCAGATGCATCCGTTTGCTGTGTTGCGCCAGCTAATGCAGCCATATCTTTTTTCGCAGCGTAATATTGTCTCCATGCATTTATGCTAATTCCTAATTGAGAAACTTCTGCGGCTAAAGCTGAAATATCTCCAGAGGTGTCAATTACACTATTAATTAATTTTTGAGCAATATAAGCAGCAAAAGCTTGTCTTCCTACCTCAGTCTGTTCTGATTCAGCAGCTAATTGTTGAATTTCTTCCGCTGTAGCATTAGTTAAATCTTGTGCATTCCAAGCAGCTTCAGCATGAGTAGCTGCCAAATTTGCAGATACAATTTCCTCTGAATTTTGAACTCCCATAAGTTCAAGATACTTAGTTGTTACATTAGCGGTATCATCACTTAAACCATCTAATACATCAGAATTATAAAGAAAAGCAGTAGCAAGATTATCAAATGCCTCCTGACAGGCTTGAATATTTTTAGGATTTTCAGAAACCGTATTGATAAAATCATTATACTCTGTTGTGAAACCAGAGAAATTTTCTTTGAAATTCTTATCATCAAGAATAGAATAATCAAATACATTATCTTTCTTTTTGATAGAAGTCATAACCTTATCAAGTTCTTCAAATCCCTCTGACAGACTATTGATTTGAGAAATCATTTCTGACTTAGTAAATGTCGCGCTTACATTGCCCTGTTCTTTTTCCGCTTGAACCAATGAATAGATATGGTCGCACGTTTCTTTGGCTGTCTTACCCGTAGCATCCAACAACTGACAATATCGTTCGTTATTAGATAAGGTAGATTCATCCAGTGTGCCAGCACTCGCCATCTTTTCCAATTCTTCTTTTTGGGATCGGAAAGAATCACTATCCCATACAGATTTGAACCCTTCTTCTGGTGATACTCCACCAAATAACTGCTGAAATAGCGTGGATATTTCTTTCAAAATACCCAGTAATTCCTTATCTTTTTCTACATCCAGACTACCATCAAACTTCTGAAAATCGGTCATGGTATCACTTAGGGTAGATTTAAGAGTAGAAAGCTGGTCTTTCACATACTTGGAATGCATCTCCAAATCGGTATAGGCATCCATATTCATATAATCTTTCGGATGCTCTGTCTGGAAATCAAGAATCTCCTGTTCTATAATTGGAAATAACAGATTGAGCATTAGCGATTGGTTCTTTAACTTTAGATGTGAAAATACCACCAAATTTCTCTCCTGCCGCTGATGCCTGTTGCATTTCTTCCATTGTCTTACCAAGGAATGTAATTTCAGAACCGTTGTTATCAAATGCCCCCAGATTGATACCTTTTAATGCCGCACCGCCTGTAATTGCTCCTGTGGCAACGGATAACAGACCCAATTTATCAATCAAAGCAGAAATTACATCCAAGAATCCAGATGCCGCATCTGCCGCACCTTTAAGGAACTCACTATTTGCAATCACAGATGCCAGATGTTCATAGGATGCTGTCAAAGAATTGATATGCGCTTGAACGGTATCGGTATATGCAGAAAACTTCTCCAATGCTTCATCACTGGAATTTGCCGATACCTGTGTAAGTTTCTGCACCTTGTCCCAGTTAGAAAGAAGAACAGCACCTTTATTCTGCTGATATGTACCGAACATTGCTGTATTGACAGCGTTTCTCTCCACATCATTCAATGAGGAATATTTTTCTGCCACATCCTGTAGTACATCCCCAAGATCACGATAATCAGTGAGGTTATCACGAATCTTCACACCGATTTTCCCGAGGACAGATTCTACATTTGACAGATCCTCCCCCGTCTCATAGTCCACAAATTTATTTGCTTTGATTTGGGAATACCTTGCAACAATGGATTTAACCGCATTACCGATTTCTTCATCCCCTGATTGCGTAACGTCTTTCAGCGTTGCAATAATTCCGATAAGTTGATCTAGGGATATTCCTGCCAGACTTGCAGACGTAGCAGTTCTACTCATTGACTCTGCCAGTCCTCCTGCATCGGAAGCTGATTCGAGGTCTACTGCACTTAGCTTTGAAACAACCGCTAATGCAGATTCAGCAGACATTTTATAACCGTTCAAAACAGCGGTCAAATCTTCCGTAGCATCGGACGCGTCAATCATACCGATTTTAGAGAGAATCATGGAATCCTTGATAAGAATATTTGCTTCTTCAATACTTTTACCCTGTCTCAGCCAAGCATCAGCACCTTCAGAAATCTGTGTTGTGGTAGAACCTAATTCTTTCGCCATCTGATTGTATGTATCGATCAGTCCTTTTGTCTCTTCTCTGGTCTGACCTGTCGCAACCTGCAAATTAAACAGAGCATCGTCAATATTCCTTGCAGTACCAACCATTTGTTTGAATGTCTGGAACGCCGCAGTCAGTGACATAACACTCGTTACCGCGCTTTGAAATTCTGATTTCATTTGTTGTGCCGCTTTAGAGCCTGTAAGACCCATTTGCTTTGCTTCTGCTTGAATAGACTGAAATTCTGCCTTTAAATGGGGAAACTCCGTAGAATCGGCGCTGGATAGCTTAGATTTAAGGTCTGAAAGCCTATCAGAGAACGCTTTGACAGCAGCCGTGTTCTGGTTCATCCAAGTATTAACTTTGGTTTCAAACAGATTCTTGCTGTCCTGTAATTTTGATGCAGATGAAGAATTCTTTTGCTCCTGTGTAAGCTGTTTGTATCGCTGTGTTGTCTTATTGAGCTGTTCTGATAACTGATTGTACAGGGCAATCTTCTGTGTCGGATCATCTGTCTTGTTGATTTGAGCCAGCAGAGAACGAATAGATGCAAAGGATTGTACCGTATCATCCGGCATCTTAAATTTAGCACCTTGGAATTTAGACTCAAGATAATCAAGATCCGCCGGAAGTTCTTTTAAATATTGATCCAGCTTCTTTGCCGCTCCTGTATTAGATAAGGAATAATTAAATTGTTTCGCCTGTTCTGTAGCTTGCTGGAACTTGGCAATCATCTCATCCAGAGAACTTCTATCCGTGATATTTGTAAAGTCAATACCATCGACTAATGCTTTGAATGGATTGCTGGCAGAATCGCCCGTCAGAAAACTTTGATATGTACGCTTCAGAGATTCCAATTTGGTCTGGAACTCGGCGGCTTTTAATGCCACATCCGAAAATTCTTTCCCTGATTTATCAATCAGAGAACCACCGGAATATGCATACTGCCCCATCGAATTTAGGGAAAAGTTATATTTTTCAATCTCTCCCTGTCCTTTATTAAGGGTAGCTGTGAATCTGGTTACTTCCTCATCAGCATTCTTGAAGAACTTTAAATCAATGTCTTTATCCTCAATTCCGGCAATAGACTTGAAATACGTTGTCACATCTTTTGTGAGATCTTCTATATTCCCATTATCAAAAGAAACACCAATATTCAGAAGTGATTTCTTGATATTCTGTGCTGACTGTGCTACTTCCGCTTCAATCTGTGGTAGCTGTGCTTTGATTTGTGAACGCAGTGTTCCTAAATCAGAAATCAATGTATCCCACACATTGCCCTCAAATTCCGTCATATTGGATGGCTCTATTTTTGTCATTTTAGATAAATCTACAGGTTCTAAACGATCGATATCTTCCCGGTATGCTTTGACTGCATTCACAATCTCCCGGAATTGCTCTGTCGGATCTGCCGTACCAGAAAAATGTTCCTTAAATTTATCGGATAACTCTTGATAAATACTGTCTAATTCAGTACCGCTCTTGGTGGTAAATGTTTTAGCAGATACCATTCTCATAGAGTTCCAGTCTTTTCCTAAATCCTGTCGCACAATATCTGGAATCTTGATTTTACTGATACCCTTGAAATACTTGTAAAATTCATCATAAATTCCCATTCTGGACTGCATGATGTTCGCATTATTTATAATGACGTTTCCCAATTTATCAAGAGTAGAAATAAACTGTGGATTTTCTGAACCAGATTTAACCTCTCCCAGCGTCATATTGTATAACTGGTTCATGGAAGATTTGATTTGTCTCTGCGCTTCCTTGGACTTGATATTATACGCATTGATAAGGTTCGTAGCAAGGTTATCGCCCATCTTCTTACCAATGACCGCTGTTTCGTTCGTATTTCCAATCTTGCTAAGACTTTTCTTTAATTCCTCATCGAGGATTTCTGCTTTTAAATCTATCTTAATTCTGGCTGAATCCAACCGTTTTTGAATAGATGCTATATCTGTTTTAATTTGTTGGACTGATTGATCGATATTCAAACCAGCCGATAATTCAATATCAACATTACTCATTTTTACCATCCTTTCTACTGTATCAGTATTCTTTATTTATTTTTACGTTAAATGGATTCTGAACACTTCTCCTATACTCTTCCACCGCTTTTTCTATGAAATGGGTTGCTTTCCTGTACCCGAAATATGGAACATCTTTAAATTTGCCGGAAGTTTGCCATCCCTCATTTAAAAGAACAGCGGTATTTACATCTTTTCCGTCCAGTCCTGTATGCCATGCCCCATCATCAAAAGCAACACGAATTGATAGCGATGCTCCTGTGGATGATACCTTGACGAATAAACGATCATCAATGTATACAGAATTGTACAGTTCATAAGTGCGCTGGTATATTTTAGGATTGTATGAATCATAGACAACATCTAATTGACGCATAATACAATCTGCTAAAATACGAGCGTGTTTCTGTAATTCTGATTTAACTGTGATTCCATTGGAAATTTTTAACTTAGATATGTTCAGATTTTTTAATTGTGATTTTAGATTTGACATTCTTTCTTTTCCTTGAAAAATTCCACATAATAGAACTCTTTTATTTCGTCTAATGTATAGTCATATTGTTCCTTAGTGGAATTTGATTTTTGAAGATATGCAGTCTTGAATACTACTGCTACAACTGTATATAAAGCGTTATTGTATTTAATTATATTTCCTCGGTTTAACTCCATTTAATTCCTTTCGTTTCTGTTATTCCTTTTATTCCTTGTTTTGAGATATTAAAAAAGCGCTACCCTGTTTTAGGGTATCTGTCTGTTCTGCAACTGTCTTGGAAAACACACCTTTATCCAGACAATCCTTCATATCTTCTGTAAGATTACGTTCTATGGAAAGAGCGCGTGTGAGATTTGTTCTGGAAGTTCCTAGCTGCTGTGCGATCTCAGATAATGATAGTTGAGCAGAGATCCCATTATGGGATCTCTGATGACCACCACCAATTTCTCCATGCTTAAACCCACACAATCTCACATACTCATCAGCGACTTTTCTCTGTTTTCTATCATCATTTTTACTTCTGCTGTATCAACCAGTTCTTCTAATTCTGGAATGGCTTTTGCCAATCGCATATAATTACTCATGGTTTGTTTTGTAATACCATATTTTTCCGCAAGTTCCGATTGAGTTGATGGGGTATCTGTTGATTTCAGAGTAAAAATTTTTTCTTCTGATTTTCTATCTCCGCCATTCTGAATCCCATACCAGTTATTTAAAAATTGAAAGCATCTGCCTAACTTAATAGGGTTATCATTACCTACTACACGTTGACGAAGAACGAAACGTTCATCGTTAAGATAAGCTGACCGAACGAATTGTTCTGGCAGGATGATCTATCCTGTCAAATCAACGGTATGGATAAAGAAAATAATCGTACCCACAAACGGTCACGAAGACTGTACCAGAGCTGATATTATGCAATGGATGCTCTCTCATCAGAAAGCTAGACGTAATCTGACAGCAGGTGAATCGCTCCATGCTAATCAGATGATTATGGAAGAAATTGAATTAGAGAATAAACAGAAAAGGTTAGAGGGGAACAAACTTGGCGCTGATATTACAAATGAGAAGACGGTTTGCAACCACGTGGTTGCAGAGCGTAATCGTTCAACAAATACCCGTGAACAGCTTGCAAAAATGTCAGATGTTGGTGTAGGAACTGCTGGTAGATACCAAGCCATCATGAAAACAGACAACGAAGAACTCAAACAGAAGGTCAATACTGGTGAAGTTCCTGTAGGTACTGCTTATAGAGAGATTAAAACTAGAGTATGTAAAGTGTGTGGGAAAGAAAAGAAAATTATTGATTTTAAAGATTATTGTACATGGGAGATATTGTGGGTGTATGCCAGAAATATAAATAAGATATATCGAACGTATACAGGATATATAAATGGTGCATAAAAAGGTATATACCGGGTATTCTAGGAAATAATTGTTTTTTTGGCACATTTATAATTATTAGTTATATATATGCTGTGTGTTATAAGTGTAGTTCATATGATTTGTTGGATAGATGATGTGTGATGTTATATCGTATTATGTGTGATATGCAGTTATACGGTTACAGTGTTATCTTTTGGTTACAGTGTTACCATGCTGTATTGGGTGGTATGTGTATGGTAGAATTATTATGTGCATAACTATGTATACAGTGTAACCATCCACTTATTTCGATAACACTGTAGTCTGCTAAAGTATCCTTTATCCTTGTCCCGACAAAGGATTTTAAGGTTAAAAAAATATACCGGCTTTCAAACAAAACCAGTAAATTCCCCTTGAAATCATTAGTATTTTCCTATCAGTGGTTTTCATAATTCTGTTAAATTCTTGTCAATATCCATCAGATTCACGAAACCCTTCAAATCTCCATATAATACAAGGATTTTTCTTTTGTTCATTTTTTATATAAACTAATTCATTTTTGAACAAAAGAAATTCAAGAACTAGCCAGATATCATTTATTCTCAATGCTTTTTCTTGAATTTCTCTAATGATCCGCCCGATAACCCACTCGATAAATAGGTTATTATCCTATACTCTCAAATTTCTCAATATTCCCAATGCTTTTCTATGGATTTAATGGCGATACGCCGGAATTACTGATTCTGAATAAGATATGCTTCCAGTCTTTCAAATAGATGTGGGTATAAGTTCATTCTAGCATTCTTAAACTGTGATAAAATATTCTGGTTGATATTGGTTTGCTTGGCAATCCAACCTTGCTTTTCGCGCTGTAAACGCTCTTTATATAATTCTCTTAATTCTTCCTGTGTCATAAATATCTCTCCCTAAATTTATTTTATTTATTATCTTGTTAAAAAAAATATTCTATATAAATTTTTATATAAAAAAGGTATACTTCTGCTGTTATGGTTTTGGATTTGCAACGTTATATAATGAGGTGTAACAGCATGGCTATACCAGACCACGATTTATCATCATGGGAAAAGCATATTAAGCTCGATGTACACCGTAGATAGCGTGTTTGAAGCACTACCCACGGCGGAATATGATAAAAAGTATATCCTACTTAGCTTACGTTCTGTTCAGATATACTTCAATCTTCTTCATAAGGGATTTTTCATTTAACTATATTCCTCTATAAAAATTTATATATAAAATAAAATTTTTATGTTATTTTTGTCTATTTTTTTATAAAGCAATTTAACAACTCATCTTTATATTTCCGATAAAGGAATAACAGCATTATATTTCTAATGGCTGAATACTCGCTACCCAAAGATAATTTTACCAGATAATAAATTTGCTCTTGATCCAATCCCTTTGTGGCATCATTCATAAACTTATCTTCAAGATATTGTCTCTGACGGGAATAATTTTTGCTATCCTTATCTTCTATATTATTATTTAGATTTTTTATATCTGCCGTGTATTGTTTAGCACACTCGATAAATTTATCTGCTTTGTACCGATTCTTCGGAGTAGCATTTTTAACCTCATCTGTTGTCAACCGATAAATCGGAATAACATATGTCCTAGCCTTATATGACTTTGTTTTCTCATCAATGAGTTTTGCCATAATATCCATAGGACAATTTATAAATCCAACTTCTTCTGGCTTGAACTTTTTATTATTCCGTTCTTTCTTGGTTTCAGCATAGAATGTCGGGTACTTTATTACTTTTTCTTTATTGGGTTTATTCTCGTCTGGCTTGTTCTCATCAGCATTATTTTTCTTAGCATTATTCCATTCATTATTCTTTTCAATGCTATTATTGGTGTTCTTATCATCCGTTTTATCCTTATCACGTCTCATACAGTCCAACCATTTGATACGCTGAATTTCATTCTTCACATTGATAATGAACTCTTTCTTCGCCAGATCGATACTAATCTGACCCAACACTGACAAAATGATGATGTTATCTTTTAGTTCCTTGGACTTATTTTCATCCTTCGTTCCATTCTCAAAATAATAACTCAACGCCAACTGTGCAATATCAGTTGAGATTCCAATAGAAGCCTGTGCCGCTGAAATCTTATTGTCCATTCTGGCATAATCTTCCATCTTCAAATGATATGCTGTCTTTCCGTCTCCTGTCTCTGTTACCTCTTCAACCGTATTGATGATAGTTGGATATTCCTTATACGCCTTTGCTGATAACGCCGCTATATCCGGCTGATCCGTAACCAGAACAAAGTCAGAATCTACATCGTGTCCAGACAGTCTTGGTTGTGTATCAGTTCCAATGGCATTAAACACAATCACGTTATCTCCGATGTTAGGAAAATACTTCTGCAATGGTTTAGAATACGTGTTCCACAGATGGATAATGTTATTTGGTGCATTATGAGGACTACGAAACGCCGCTAGACTTGCTCCATCCTTGAATCTGGTTGTGTAACACTGTACGCCATCTTCTACAATGCTGAAGCATTCCTCTTTCAATGGTTCTGGATCGCCAACGGCATATCTCAATAAAGCAACCGGATTGTCCATAATCGTCAGATTATCTCCCGATTGATATAATCTCCCCTGTCGGAGTTCTGACTTCAAATCTGTACAATCCCTGTCTTTCTTTTTCTTATACAGATTACTATATACGAACCGATAATGCCTTTTGACAAGTTCAATCAGAAGTTCATTGATATTGAAGTTGGAACTTTTTGCTTTCAGATATTCCAGATACTTTTTATCATTCTTCAGCGAATAATAAAAATCAACAGACGGTTGCACAATCCGCTCCAACACCTCTGTATCTGTACATGGTAGGGAATTATTCATCTGATAAGTTGTCAACTGCTTATCTCCCCATCTACTAGAATGTGCTGTCTTGACGATGGAGAAATAATAATCATTGTCTTTCATGATCTTCGCATACTTCTTATATGCCTTTTCTTTCGTTCCACCCATCAGCTCAATAAACTTCAACCATTTAAGGGATTTATCTGTGACAATCACTTTAATATCACACAGCCGCCGTTCATTACCAAACATATCCTTTACAGCATATGTACTGTAATCAAGTCCATGCTCCTTGCAGTAATCTTTAAAGAACCTCTGCAACTGCCCTCTGAATAAACAGGACTTGAAGAAATGCGACCGACAGTAAATAAATCCATCCATATCAGCCGGAAACTCTGCATCATCAATCAATCCCATGCCATCCCACAGAACATTTTTGATTCTGGCTTTTGTATGCTCTACCGAACAAATGTATTTCTTCGGTTCTTCTTTCTTCTCCTCCTGTTCCTGTGTTCCTTTATTTTTTGTTCCCTTGCCCTGTTCTCCTGTTTCCTCATCATCTTTCTTCTCTGGTGGTTTTTCTTTAGCACTGACAATGGCTGCTGCCATCGGCTCGGACTCTACTTCTATATCTTTCAGAATGAGTATATTATCAAGCGGAATCTGAATATATCCATATGCCGTAGCTGTTGTTAAGGTCTGGTATGCTGACAGTCCCACAATGTTAAATACTGCATCGGGATTCTTCGTTGCTTTCTTCTGCATTTCCCCAAACAGTCCCATCGTCAGATACTTTATTGCTGTATCATACAGACTATCCCTAATGAAGATACACTCTCCGTTCTTTGCTTTCCCCGGAGAACGCATGAGCATCTTATATCTGACGGTGGTACTATCAACTACTTCTCCGGCTTTATTAGTTTTGTCATAAGAAAATTCGAACCCTTTCTTATAAAATAACTCACGTAGTTCATTTGCTGATACAGTCCGTGGTTGTCCATTCTTCCCAACTCTATACTTCACATTGTAATTAAACTTTAGCACGATAAAGTCATGACAATGATCGAACTTGGTTCTGGTGATCCTCTTCTTCATGAATCTAAGAAACAGACTATCATTGATTACTGCCCGGTGCTGTGTTACTTTTTCGAATTTATACCACTTTTCTTTTTCTTCGTCTTTCTTATCTTCTCCGACTTCCTTATTTTCCTTACCTTCCTCGACTTTTTTATCTTTCCCGGCTTCTTCATCTTTTTTCTTTGCCCGGACTGCATACTCGATTTCAGTACCCAATTCTTTCATCAGATTGTACATATACAACTGATTTGCTTCAATAGACAATATATAAATTGGTTTTAATTCTTCTGTGTAATTAATTTTAATGGTGATCCTCTCCTTTCAGACTTGGTAGGGCATGTTCTAATGTCGGAAAATCCGACCTTACATTTCGTTATTAAGATACTATATCCGTGGACAAAAAATACATCTGAATCATCATAAACCGTTCAAAACGATTCATAAGATAAATTGCTCATGATGATTTTTACAAAGGCTTATTTCCCAGTGAGAATGATTTTAACCCACTATATAGAACACTTTTTTATAGCTGTGATTTTTTAATCTGGTAGTCTATAAAATAGTGTTCTATACGTGTGATAAAGTTTTTGTTTGCATTATACGAATTGCAATTTAGCTAATGTTTTCAAGGCTTTTTTAAGAATGAGATAGGGAAAAATCATACCTATGAAAGAAAAATAATCTTACTCTCTCTTATATATACATTCTCCTAAAAGTCAACTCAAAGTTCTTCTTCATACGCTTTCTTTGCTTCTTTCTTTGGCGTAGGCTTTAGAGATTTTAGCGGAACAGCAATCTTTGATTGCGTCGTGTAGCTTAATCTCTAAAGGATGGTTACAAAGAAAGAAGATCTGTGTTATATCATCTTCAATTTTTAATCTTGACTACCTATTTTAAGCGTATCCTCTATTATAAGCTTCACACTCAAAATGGGTAGTCAAAACACTTATGTTCATATTTCTTCTTTTCATTTTTTTTTGGGGGGGATTCTCTAATATAATATATTAGGAAAATCCCCTAAAATTTATTATTTAATTTTATAATACCCTTTTTTATCAGTCTGCATATCATCAATTTTTTCTCCCCGATCTTCTAATATAATTATATTAGGGAATAGGGGGGATAATTTCAAAAATCAATCTGCATTAACTTTGTAATATCCTTTTTTGTCTGTTTTATCTGCTTCCAGAATATTTGCTAGAATTTTATTACCACTTTTAGCTTTCTGAAATTGTTTATCATTCAATCCTGTTTCTTTCAACATGGTCTGAATTTTATATTCTGTACCAGATGATAATTTTTCTCTCCAAGCAATAATCTTCTGTGCATTCGTCATTTTCTTTCCTTCTGGTGGTTTCCTGTTCTTTATTTTTTCAAGCTGTATTTCTTCTGGTGCATCTTCATACTCAAACTCTACTCCATATGGACTATATCTATTTTCAATCATATGAGACAACTCATTATAAATTGCATCATCCGAATTATAGAATGTCCATATGTGAACTTTTTCCGTATTCCAATAATTTCGAATTGCAAGGCGGAAAATATTCTGTTCAAAATCTGTTAGCATACTTCTTAACATCACTGATATAATAGCTTCTTTATATTCCTCATTGTGATTTTTAACAAGTTCATCGAAGAACTCCAATGAATCTTTTTCTGACATTTCAGCCAGACTTCTATATACTTCCATATGACAACCACAATATATAAAGAAATAAGCTAAATTAGGAAATCTATTCATGCCAATATGAGCCATACGATACAGTTCTTTGAAATCATTAAATCCTTTCAAATTTCCAAAATATCCTCTGAATTTAAAGTCTTTCTGGAACCGTTTCACTAGGCTACTGTATACCACAATCAGAATATCCTTATGATCTCCAAAACCTTCCTCCTGTTTTTTCAATAGATACTTTCTGATTGCTTCTACACTTGCTTTGGCATTCTTGCTACTTCTACAAATTGCATTCTTGCTGGTAGATACATTCACATTCGTTATCAATAGATCTAATGGCTTATTGTATTGTTCTCCGTCAATCAGCTCTACATAGTCTAAATCATAACGAGGATCAATATCTGCTGTTGCATCGAAAACAAAGAATTTTTTATCCTCTCCCAAATAAAAATACTCTCTATTATCTATCAGCAACATAAAAGAACGTTCGTAATTTTCGCCTGTTCTTTTCTTAATGCAATTAAAAACTGCTCCTTCCTTTGCTATCTTCTTCAAGCACAAAATATCTTTCAAGAATTGATTGTATTGATTTGAAAGAGATTCCACATTATCATATATAACCTTAAAGAATAGATCATCATTGGGTGTAATGTTGGAATAATGCTCATCTTTCCAATAGATAGTAACATTTGAATCTTTCAGCAACTTTTCTTTTTCATCCATCTGATTAAGCAATCTATCCTTGAACACCTTATACTCTCTAATAACAAATGATTTATCTTCAACTTCGTTCGATAACCCTTTGTATAAAGCAGATTCAATTCTGGTTAAATTATCACTATCAATCGTAACAGTTTCGGAGAACTTCGGACATTCATCGAAGATAACGATATTTCTTTCCAATGTCCTACCTTCATATGTAAATGAAAATAATTGCTCTCTGGTGCTGACACTAAGCATAAAATATCGTTGTGTTGATAGTAATACTATAGGGCGATAATGCTGTTTGATAAGCTGTTCCTTAAATGGTTCATCTGATTTTAAAACTATAACATTCTTTTCAAAATCTCGAAAATGAATGCTAAATCCAAAATCCTCAAAATACCTTCCCCAATATTTCTCTGCTTCTTGAATATCTTGTGTAGTATTGGATAATTCTTCCAAGCGCTTAATAGAATCAGTTATAACAACCATTCCAAACGGAGTATGTCTCTTCTCAAATAAATAGTCTCCTATACAGCAATGCATAAGCGTATGAATCATTGTCGATTTTCCTATACCGCATCTTCCACAAAAACACGAAACTTTAGTTGTGTTCTTCCGGTGTAGAATATAGTCCAATGTGTTCTTGAAGAAATCCATTTGCTTCTTGTCAAAATTATGTTTTGGAAGATATGCTTTAAAATCTTCCCATGTAATTTCTTCTTCTGTCTCTTTTGATTTTTTCATGCTTATGCTCTGCTTCCTCCTATGCTCTTCCCATTATTATAGGCACACCACCCACAATAGAATGATGTGCCCGTCTTTCGTCTCATATGTAACCAGCATCCTCACTGGTAGAAGAAATCTTATAACCTTTAAGCTGGAACTGTCCTCTTCAACAGTAGGTTGCGTTATCTCACAGCAACAATATCTCTGTCACTTATATGTTCGCCCTTTTTATTCCAAAGAAACTGCAAAGTGTTCTTTAATCTGATCCTGTGTCACGCCATCAGAAAGATCCGCCTGTGCATCGGTAGAATTATCGCACTGGCTCATATAACCTATGTGGAAATGAACCGTGTTGTCTTTGAACTCATACCGAGTATCGACTGCATCAGAGAAGATACCGGATTCCATGAGGAAATCTAAGTTCTCTGTGAACTGCTCTGGCGTGATTGTTCTGGTGTCATTTGTCCCTTTACGTCTTGTCTGTACGCTCTGAATCTGAATCAGATGATTCTTGATAACTGACTGAAGTTTCTGTACTGTTGTCGGTCTATACATGGTTGCTATTCTCCTTTATTTAATTCTCTTCTGAAAACCGAAGAAATACGTGTTCTCCGTTTGAGTATGTAATCGTGTAGTCACGCAGTCCTGCATCATACAGAAGATCCGCAGAACTCATATGAATGGATGCAATATCTGTTGACGAAATTCCAACATAGGATGCTGTGTCTACAAGTATCTCATTCTCTTCATTTGGATTCGTATTTTCTGGATATACCGCATTATAAAATTTCAGATAATGTTCGTCATAATCATCCACATAATTGAAATGCAGTTCATAATAAACACTTCCAAAACGCTGGATTCTGATACCAAATTTACTTTCTCCCCACCGGATAGATTCTATATGATCCACCAATTCATCCCATGTGATTTCGCCATCTAGGTTTCTACATCTTACCCAAATTACAAATTCTTCTATGCTATCATTAATGTGTTCCTGTACTTCTTCCGATTCCAATGTATAATCTTGATTCAGTGATAAGATTTTCTCTGCCAGAACTTCTTTACACTTTGAAAGAACATTCTCTGATCTCATCGTATAATTCTTGAAGTCGAATAAAGCAATAAATTTCTGTCTGGTATAGCTTTCCTTATCCACAAAACTCTCTGCTGTTTTCTGTAACAGTTTGATTTTTTCATCCCTATTCATGTACTGAAATTCTTTCTTCATAATATTTATCCTCACTTTCTTTTTCCTATTGATTTTCTCTCATAGCCTGCATCTTCTTAATCATATCCAGCTTACTTACCTTTTTAGGTGTATTCTGAATATCCGGCTTTTCTGTTTCCGTCTCCATGAAAGATAATGCTCCCAGTTTCTTTACGGATGATTTCTTGTTCCTCTGACGCTCTTTGAATGCCTCCTGTGCCAGTTCTCCCAACTTACTCACATAAGAGACAGGATATGTTAAACCGCTTACCGCTATGACCGTCTGCTTGCCGTTGAATCCCTCAAATACATTTCCCGGCTTTCCTACTTCGGCAATAACATCACTATCTGTAATATCCCGACTGTCTCTTCCGGCGTGAACAATAGCAATATTCTCACACACCTTGTCCTCTTCTATCGGTGCAAAGATACCATCCTGTGTCAGCTTGTCCAACATCAGCTTCGGATCTTTTCCAGAACCAAAGAGACTTAGGACAAATGCACCGCTATTCCGTAACATTTCTTTTTTTTCAGATGTATCGAAATTGTTCGTCTCTCCTACACTCTCATTAGAAAGAAAAGCATCCAACATCTTTGTGAAAGTCGCATTTATGTACTCATAATCTTCACTCACATCATTTCTAATGAAGAATGTCGCTCCGATTCCGTCCAAGTCCTGTAATTCCAATACAGCTTGATATGCGTTACGATGCTTGATGATCGCTTCATTCGATGAGGGTAAAGCAATAACCGGGCAAACGATTTTCTTCGGATAACCGCTCTCGTCTCTTTCTTCCAACAGTGTCTCAATGACTGGTGCGGCGCATCCAGAACCAGTAGATCCACCGCCACCAAAGAGGACAAAGACAATCTCTTCTTTGATACCGGCAACGAAATCTAAGAACTCTTCATTCTCTGCCAGACAATCCACAGCTTTGTCCCTATGACCGCCGAATCCATCAAATCCTTGCAGTCTGAACTTACTTGGAACATCCCCTAATGCTTTCAAATCCTGTTCACTGCCGTTTCCTGCCGCTCCTTTGTACTGAAAATCCAGCATCTTCTTGTAGAGTTTCCCACCAGCAGATCCCAATCCAAGACAAAAAATATTCAATTTTAGACTCATTTTTCTTCTCCTTCTGTAAAAATTTGCATTCCTTTATCAAGCAGATAATATGTATCGCTCTTTCCGTCCATCACGCCTTTAGTGATGTAGCCTGTTTTAGTCAGCTGTCTAATCTTACGCCACGCCGTCATATGGACACCGAGACTCCCTTCATTTGCACTTTCGATTTCAGCGATCGTCCTGCCCTGATACTTGTCAAATGACTTGGCATTATACAGAGTAAACAGAATCATCCACTTCGTCCGATCCAGTTCTTCGACCATCCGCATCATTCCTTTCCTTATTTAATTTTGAAATAACCCTAGTGCATCAGTAAATCTATCCGAACACTTCAACAGGTAGATATGAAATAACACCGTGAGTTGTAAAAAAATCGGCTCTTTCTGCCGTCTGCCCCGTCAACCGAGGATAAAATATAATTTGGAAACTGTGGGAAGATTTTCCCTATAAGATTTCTATTTGAATTTTCTCAAATAACATGATATACTATGAGTTGCGAGGAACATAGCATAGATCTTATCTGTGCAGTTTCAAAATTACATATTGACAGATTTGTACTGGTAATACATTTCTGTCGAAACATGAGAGTCGGTGCTGGTAACATCGGCTCTTTTTTTGTTTTCTGTTTCTATCATACATCGAACATTAGTTCTTGTCAACTCCTTTTATTTTTTTCAGAAATAATTCTGTTTTTTACGTTTTTAATCATACTACATTTACACCTCCATGTCAAGTTTTTTTCAGAATCAAATTTACTTTTTCAGAAATATGATGTAATATAGTATATATCAATCGAAAAGGATATTATTATTATGAGTTTTTCGTATAAGCCTTTATGGGATTTACTTCAAGAAGAAAATATAAGCAAAATGGAGTTTGCATCCGCTATTGACATTTCAAATACTACCCTTGCAAAGTTAAGCAAAAACGAACCTGTCAATCTAAATGTCATAAATAAAATATGTAATCTCCTAGAATGCCGGATTGAAAATGTTGTTCAGCATATCCCAGATATTGTTTTAACTCCCTTACAAACAGGGAAACCACTTGAGATAGGTTCTATTATTACAACATCCAATACTGAACCATCTAAAGAAAAAGATTATACTGCCAAATACCATGTTATTATTAAAATGACTATTGAGCATACCCTTGTTGGCGATGCCTATAGATATGCTATTTGTCCGATCCTTGTCATTCCAAGATCTCCATTTTGCCTATATTTTGAAAATATAGCGATAGATGGACAGCTTATGCATGGGTGGATTGATTTATCCGAAATCGTTCCTTTAGCAAATAATTCATCCATTACAATCATGGGTAAAATGTCCTCTCATATTGTCAAAAAAATTAATGAGTTTGAAACAGCTGTAGACAAAATACTTAGTGATGATTAAATAACAAAATTTTTAGAATACTAATATACCTCATCCAAGATCACGAAAGTCACGGTCTATTTTTCGACCGTGACTTTCTCTCTGTTTCCCTATTAAATTCTATTGTCCTGCTGCCATGTTCTATCCCATTGTAATCTGTTGATAGTCCTCTGGATGGCAGCAGAATGATATTCCTCGCTGAACATACGTTTCCCTTGTGGTATACTATTATCGTATAATTGAACAGAAAGTAGGATGTGACTTTCCATTTATCTGATGCCCTCTAGTCTACAAAAGGAGGGATGCCCTATGATTAGCCTAAGTGATCTTTTGACGCTGTTACTGGTAATCTTCGCGGCTTTGTCATACATAGACAACCATCACGATAAAAAGAAATAAACATCCTCTTCCGCCCAAAGATTAGGATGTTTATTCTTATATAACTATTCTACAGAGGGCAAATCGGACAATCACATCCGATTCACTTTCTAATTAGATTATACTATGGGGTGCTTGACTTTTCAAGTACCCTTTTATATTACTTCTCTCCGTCAAGTATCGCCTTAACCTCATCAAATGTCAAGGAACTTCCCTCTAATGACACAGAATCTTTGCACCACTTGAAATGGTAGTTTCATCGGGAAACCAACCCTTGAAAAACCCAATAAAATCAACGGTTTTTGCCATGTCGCATTTTTGCGAAATCGTGAAAATTGCTAATTTCCTTGATTTTGCGTTAATCTTCGGACAAAACACCGTCATTTTTCGCTTCTAGCTCTGTAATCGGTTCTCTCTCCATCTTTTCTTTTATCGCCTGTCGAATAAAGCCAGCTTTCGAACATTCTTTAGCGGTACAATACTCTTCTAAAGTTTTCGCTTCTGCATTAGGCATCGACAATTTGACCTGTGTATAATTATTTTTTATATATTTTTCATTTGCTTTCTTTCTTGCATCCGTCAGTGCCAACATCGCGCCCTCTCTTTCTCTAATATAAGTAATTCCAAATAATAGAACTACTTATATTAATATACAGCTTCTATGATTAAAAATCAATGTAAATGTAAACATTTACAAATCAATATAAATATAGAAAAATCAATATTTATATTGACAACTTATGTACCTAGCTTATTTTTCCTAACATCACGCGCGCCAGCTTCCACCATACATTTCTCTTATACTTCTTTTCCATCTGGAACATAAATATATCATTTACTCTCTGAAAGAAGCTTTCCGGCACAGCAGAACCTTTCAGATGATTGCATCCAAAACAAGTACATGCCAGATTAGAAACGTCATTTGTGCCACCCATCGCCAGCGGTTTGATATGATCGATTGTTACATCTTCCAGCGCCATTTCCCTACCACATAACTCACAGCGTCCTCCGGCATGAATATACAGCAATTTTCGTACATCTGGAGAGAACTTTTTACGAGTTCCCTTTAAAGGGATCTGTACCCTTGGAATATTTTCATTTGCCTTTGGTTCTGAATCAATAATATTATCCTGTTTGTGTCTTTTTCTGCGTCTGGCTTCTCTTCTCGCTTCTACCTCTTCTGCTGACATGAGCCGCCACAGAATGTAATCAGTATTGGTATCATATACATAATATTCTGCTTTTCTGCCGGATAAATTTTTCATGACATTAATAGCATCTGAAGCACTGTCGAACCGATACGCAAGTTCTAATTTCCGTGTTGTCGCAAGTTCTCCGTCCACAAATTTTAAATAATGGATTCCGTCTGTAATTACAATAGCCATGATATTTTATCTCCTTTTCTCTGGTGGTGGAGTCACTGGATTAGTGACCCCTTTTCCACCCTTATACCCAAAATCTAATTTTCCCTATCTCTCATATGGGAAAAGGACTGTAGTTGCATTGTCTCCGGCTTTTTCTGAAATACGATTTGTGATGATCCAGATTCTGCCTTTTGAAGTCTTATATGCCGCAAGTAAATATAAATCATCTGGATTGTTCAGTTCTTCCTCATTTGCCTTAATATCTTCTTCATCCAGATCTCCCCAGTCCTTCACAGCGAACCGATGTAACGCAAGAACTACTTCTGCGGCAAAACGTTCACTTTCTCCGACTGTTTCGCTTATCCCTCTTGTAATAAGAATCTGACCCATATTGAAAAATTTTGACTGAATCATGATATTTTCCCTCTCCTATCTCTTAAATTAACCCGATGATGCCAAGCAATCTATACAGCGGATTCCTTGCAAGTTTTCTTTTGCGTCTGGATCTCTTTCTGGAAATTCTTCTTTTCCTGTCCATGAATGCAAGTGTGTCTTCCAATGCTACATAGTCCATGAGTTCAAATGGATTTAATAAGTCTGATGATGTAGATAAAGTTCTGTCGATGATTTCTAACCCCTCTGCTGTTGTGATGATTCTAAAATTGAACATATCCGTTCCCGTTCCTTCCTTATATAAATATGATTGATTTACACAAGCTATAGCTGAATGGAAGCGGAGGACTGAACCTCCCACGGCTTAACCGTCACTTCCCATATGATTATTTTTCTACTGGTTCCGGCTGTTCTGGTTTCAATTTATCCTCATACCACTTGATAGAACCGCCCTTATAGTTGATTTTTGGCTGTAAAATGCTACTCCGTCCAATCTGTTCTATTACGCCATTTTTAGTGACTGTCGCAAATTCATATGATATTTTCTGCATAACTGATCCCCCTATTCTTCTACTCTGGTTAATTCCATACCAACACTTGATACATCCGGCAGATACATTCCCAAACTTTCCAAGGGAATAAGAAAATTGAAACCGTCTGGACTCTGGAACTGTGCTATTTCGTCATTGTTCTTGATATAGGTGTATACTCTGTTATCATTGGCGAAAATATATTTACCACCCATCTGATAATAGTTTCTTGCTTCTTCGGCTGTCTCTCTCCTAATTGCTTCAACGCACATCGTGAGCTTTCCTGCATTATCTCTAAACCGTTTCATAATTGATCCCCTTTCTTACTACTGATCTTTCGTCATGTAATCAAACAACCGTGCTTTGAGCCGGATGATCTCTGCATCCTTTTCTTTCAACTGTGCTTCAGCGGACTTGCTAAACTTTCTCAAATCAGATAAAGCCTTTTCTGTCCCGGTCGTATCGCGTTGAAGTTCTGAATTAACATTGCATAAACGTTCTAATTCATTGTTAGCAGTTTCAAGATCCACTTTCAGCTTATTGATCTCTTTCTGCTGGTCTGATATAAGCAAGAACGCCTTTCTTGATTCTTCCTCCGCTGATTCTGCGCGTTGTTTCATACTGCACATAAAATCATTGTCAATGTTGGATTCTGCTATATCTGCACATCCTTCAAATGCTGTCGCTACATAACTATCAGAGCCAAGCGATCCCATCAGTTCCCGGATCTGCTTCAATACTTTTCTTTCGTCCTCTTTCATCATCATCATTCTGTTTTCTCCTTTCATCCTTCCCACCCGTTTGATTGAGTGGGAAGGATTTTATATAATGTAAGTTTTTTACTTGACATACAAGCGGCGATACTGACAGATCCGCTGATACTCTGCAAGACTTCCTAAATCTGCTTCAAGTCTCTTGCTATCCAGTGTCCGGCGTTCACAAGTGGAAATCTTGACGGTAAAATCTTTTCCTGTCTCTGTGATTTTCTGGTTCGTGTCCAGATAACCGATGATCTCACGCTCTAACGCTTTAACCTGCTCTGAAACTTCATCAAGTAAAGTTTTCATTTCGCGATAATCAGATACAACATTTTCTAATTCTTTCATTGTCCTACACATATTAAAATACCTCCTGTTGGTTTTCTTCTTATATGAAACTGTTCTTATCTGGTTGATGGAGAAGCACCGCTTCAATCATCTTCCCGACTATTAGATACTATGCTGTGTGTCAGTTCTTCACGGGTATATAGTTTTGAAGTTCAGAGGTTTTCGACCTCTTCGGTGTTGCTCTGTATCAACCTTATGGCTGTATTATACATTGGTACTAATGTTATTTCAATTCGCAGAATATACAAGATTGTATTGGTACCAATGCTATTTACTTGTACATTAGTACCAATATTTTTAATTCTTTGTAAAATATGACTAAATACCGCCGTTTCATATTGGTACTAATGTATATTGAATGTGTATTGGTACTAATATATAATATAATCAAGAAATCAATAAAGAACCTTTTAAGAAAGGACGGACAATCATATGAGAGAAAGAACGAAAGAAAGAACAATCGAAAGAAAAGAAAGAACCAATGTATACCAGATGGTTACAGACCGAATCATCGCAGAATTAGAAAAAGGTAGAATCCCATGGGAAAGACCTTGAACAAGTGTTAGAATCGGAGCATACAACAGAATAACAAAGAAACCTTATTCTTTACTGAATCAATTAATATTAGGAAAAGCCGGAGAATGGGCGAGCTTCAAACAGTGGCAAGACTTAGGCGGTCACGTTCGAAAAGGAGAAAAAGCCTCATTTGTTACTTTCTGGAAGATAACCGCAGTCGATGAGGAACAGGAAGATGGAACAATGATAACTAAACAGATTCCATTATTGAGATATTACAACGTCTTTCATATTTCACAGGTTGATGGCGTTGATCCTTTACCAGAAGAAGAACTTAACACAGAGATAGAACCGATTGAGGAAGCGGAAAAGATTCTTACAAGCTACTGGACACGGGAACATATCACAGTAAATCACGTAAAAGGAAATGATGCTTTTTACTCTACTATGGCTGACATGATACAATTACCACTTGTGGAACAGTTTATAAATATCAATGAATATTATTCTACTGCTACCCATGAATCTGTACATAGTACCATGAAAGAAACCAGATGCAACAGAGCAGAAGAAAGAAAAGATAAGATTGTAGCGTTTGGATCTGAAGAGTACAGCAAAGAAGAACTTGTTGCGGAAATTGGAAGTGCTTCAATCATGAATCGGTTAGGGCTTGAAACCGTTCACAGCTTCCGAAACTCAACCGCCTATATTCAGAGCTGGATCAAGGCATTGCAGAATGATACAAAGATGATCGTAAGTGCCGGAAGCAAGGCAGAAAAAGCAGTAAAATACATCTTTGGAGAGAACGCCGAAGCATAAATATAAATCAATCAAGGGACTAGGGCAAAAATCCTAGTCCTTTTTTGTTGCTCTGGCAGCAGGCAGACGAGCCGGATTTCTAACCCGTACCCAGATCGGGGGATATAAAAACCTAGAAAATATATCTGTTTTCTGTGTAGGTGTATAGCTGGTCTATCTACACACTGAGTCAAAATTTAAGCCTTGCGACGGTTGAAGCAGAACGAAATCCAGTTCCCTATGAGATACCGCCAGAAGTGGCGATATGTTTCACTGCGGAAAATTGCACCGTGAGATTATCCCCTGTTTGTGAGTGGAAATCCACTCACCACAAAATTGTGGGCAGAGATTTTTTCATACTCTCTTTCTCTATATCCGTGAAATCGTAAAAAATAAGAGCATCAGAACTTAATCCAATGCTCCTATTTGAGATATTATTATTTTGAAAATACCACAAACTCTTCAGCTTCTTCGTTTGTTAAAGGTCTTCCGAGCATTTTTATCATACTCGCCATTTTGCGAAGGTCATACATAGATTTGTTAAGTACACTTTTCTCGACCATTCTACCATCTTTCAAATGATTTTCAAATTCATAAATTGAATTATTGGCTCTCATTTTTATCCCTCGCTTTCTCATTATAAGCATCAATCAAATATTGTGATGCCTTTGGTGCAAGCATCATTACTCTGTCAAATAACAAATCTGCGTGTAATGTTTCTTGATAGTGCTCAACCAATCCTGTTTTGCTTACAAATTGAACATATCCTTCATATCCCAAATCCATACTTAATTTACTTGCAATCGCAAACAGATGCGCTCCTACCCCTTTGTATCGTCCACTAGAACCAACGTTCTTAGGATTAGATTCAGCCAGTACAATTTCTATATAACCTTCCGTGTTACCTCTTGGTTTAATTTCACGACATGCAAGCAATCCCTGTGTCATTTTTGAACCTTTTACATATAACGCATAAATATCACAATCCGATAAATCTGGCGCACTCCAATCAAATTTCCACTTTTCAAAGTTTTTCATATTTTCTGCTGTTTTTGTAGAAATACTGTTAATTTTTTCATATTCCGTGTCAACATATCTATCTGTTTTACTATCCAATAAACACTGAGTAATTTCATCAATATAAATACTTATCTCGTATCTTTTCATTTTATCCTCTTCATCTTTTGATACTTATATTCTATCATATTTCTGCTAAAAAGTGTAGATTATAAAAATAGTTTTACATATCATCCCCAAACATTAGACGCGTATTATAATATATCACTGCACTGCTTTGCCACATTAAACCGTATCATAGCATCATACACACAATCTGGAACTTTCCCCTTGCTCTTCTCTGCCAGCTCATCAATATAATTCTTCTTACCCTCAATCACACCTTTCTTTGCTTCATCTTCTGTATCATATGTACCCAAGTCAATTTTCTTATTTAAAATCATTATGCTGACCTCATACTTCCCATCATCATTCAGAGTGGTGTTAGGTGCTTCTCTGTCCTCAAATACCGTGTTCAGATAATGAGAAAGAAATGCACACGTTTCTGGACTGTATATATTAGCTTCATTGCACAGAAGATCTTTATCAAGGTCAATCGCATTCCCCGGAATATAATGTTCATCATACCAGATTTTAAAGTTGGAAAAGTTCTGCCATTCATCACATACTCTTGTATCTTTATAATATGGTTTGTACGCATGAATCTTTGAGTTGTAGCATCTTTGGATCATGTTTGTCCATCTGTTATATGCATCAGAACAATAATCAATATCATCTGTCCCCAGATAACCTACTCCTTCAAAACTCCGGCGATAATACCAAGGATTCCAACCGTCAGCCTTATATTTCATATCATTCACAATCTTCATGATCTTATCTTCTGAAACTGTACCTTTCTTCAAATATTCAGCTTCAATGGCTCCATACTGTGCTTCTGTCACAGGATAGAGGTTCTTATAATAATTGTCTCGTCTATCGCCGTTTCGATGGTAGCAGGCGGTATTATTCTTCATATCCTCATTCACAATGAACGTCTGAACCACTAGATCACACACTCTGACTTTGAACCTCTTATATCCCCACTCTTCTTTCTTCTCGTTGTATACATTCTTATTGAGAGTATAATATAACTCCTTATCTGCTCTGGAACAGGTGGATTTAAGCAACTGATAGCTGTCCTGTCTCTTCTCTATCACTCTGCCATAATTTGATACCCATGTATCTTTATAATCAAGCAGTCGGGCAAATACTTCATCTGATGCCATTGATTCTATTCCAGACACGGATTCTGGTAAAATTCTGGATGGATGAACAGTCTTATATTTCCTAACCGTTCTCATGGATTTATCAGACTTATATAGAGTGATACCTTTTTCATAGAAATTTTGTTTACGTGCAGTTAGCATTTTATCATTAAAACATTTATTACAAATGTGATATGTATGTGTTGTCCATCCTATTGTTTTGGTTCTAAACTCACTCATCCGCAATTCCCGACCACATTCTTTACATACTCTTGTTTCTTCTAAATTTTCAGTTTTATTAATATTAGACATAGTTATTAAATTCCTCCTTGAATAAAAATAAGACGGCTTATTTCAGCCATAGACAGAACGCAAGAACAGCGTTCCGATAAATTTGAACAATAAAAAAGGCAGTATGATTTCATACTGTCCCAATTACTTATATGATATTAAATTTTGAAATATTTCTTTGAATTATTCTTTATGTTTTGCTCTATATGTTTCACATAGAGATTTATAAAAATCTGTCACTTGGAAAACAATAAAAGTATTTCCTGTTATGGGATGTTTCCCACAACCAATCACTTTTGCTCCCTGTTTGATGATCCAGTTACATTCTGGAATATCATAATTGTAATGTACATTCGGATGGGACATTTAGTCACACCTCACTTTCTATGTTTTAGATTTGCAGACGATTGCGAATTTTGTCAGGTTCATTTGAACCTCGCAAATTAAAAAGGGGGCTATCGGCATTACCGACACCCCAAAATACTTATGCTACTACATCAGATGCAATAGAAAAATCCAACATCTCTGACTTGCTATATGTTGTTTCGACCACATTCCCATTTTGGGAATCTATATCAACATGAAGATATTTATTAAAGACTGATAAATCCAATTCTTCTCTCAGTTCTAAATGTTCTCCACCCTTCACATCAATCGGATTCTTTTCTAATGATTTATTGTACAGAACACAATCTGAATATAATTCTGTAATCAAAGGAACGTTATTCTGATATTTCTTTCCACCTTTGCGAAACGAATTATAACGCATCTTAATAGAACGGCGATCTAACTCTTTAAAATCTTCTTCTGTTGCAATCAATTCAGCATATGACTCTGCTTCAGAAATAATCTTCTCCTTGTCCTCATATCTTCCATATGAATTATTAATCTTCCTATATGTACCATCTGTTCTACGCTTATTGTGACGATATACATATACCAATTTCATATCTTCTAACTGTGTAAAATATCCATTGACTGTACTTTTGCTATACTCCCAGTTTACAGCCATTTCATCTTGTGACATATGCCATTCTTTTGTCTTTACATTCAGCGTACCCATCAGAAGAACAAAGAATCTGAAAACAGCAAATGGTTTATTTGATTCTTGAAAGATCTTCTGCATCTCATTCGAATAGATTACTACAAATTTTTCATTTACAGGATCAACAGATAAATTTTCATCATACAAAACATAATAATCTCCATTTTGAGAAAAGACCTTTACAATATTATTCTTGATTAATAATTGCAGCCCCTCTCGAATACCTTCATATAAACGTCTATCCTTTCCACGAATATCTAGCCATCTTCCTGTAAGATGAAATCCAATCTCAATGATGCTTGTAGAAACATATTGATGTTTACTGCATTGCAAATAATTTAATACTGCAATAACAGCCATTTCTTTTTCTGAAAATGTATACTTCTTGGTAATAAAAATTTTAAACATAATAATTCGTCCTTCCCGTCAGTATAACAATCATACCGACCTATTTTATTGATTTGTATTCTTTATCCAATTCATGATATTTTCTATTAATCAGAAAAACCATAAATGGATTTTTTGTTTTATCATGGATTCCACATCCAATCGCTATTGCTCCCCGTTTCAACAACCAATTACATTCATTAAAATCATAATTATAATGCAATCCCTGTTTGTTCGTTGCCATTCTCTCATTCCTCCTTAAATTTTAGCCTAAGTACCATTTTGTACACAAACGTGACAAAATTTCATAGTCACTTCGAAAAAAGTGTCACATTTGTGGCGATTTCAGTACTGCAACTACATAAGATTAATTAATAACAAAAGATCCCTTTGCACTGCTGACGCAGTCCAGAATCAAATTTGATTTTCTTCCTTTTTTCTAGGGCGACAACCTTGCCCTTTTAATGTGTATAGTTGTCCAAATTTCACGACAACAAGACAGATAAAATCATTCCAATTAAATAAAATAATGATTCTGGTATAAAATCATCTTTCGCACACATGTGTGCGAAACCTAATTCTTTTAAAAAACCATTCATTCGTGACCACATTATAGAATAATATTCTTTATCAGCAATAATCTTCTCATAGTTAAATCCCTTTTTTAATAAGAATCCACACAATTTCATTCTTCTACATAAGTACATAATTTCGTTCTCCTTTTCGTCTTTTGATTTACACAGATCAAGTTGTCTATGCTGAAGCACATACAATATCCTTCTCTACTATATTCACTTTTTTATTTTTCAAAAATTGTCACTTTTAAAAATTATTTAATATGTCCTTCTCAAGAGACAATTTTGGAATATCTCATCCAAAGATCCAGATTCTTGTCCGCAAGGACAACTTAATATGTATTACTCAAGGAGTGACAACTTTTCATCTGATTATATTCATTTTTAATTCTTCAACCGGAATAGAGCGCGAAATTGCGCTGAATTATGATTTAGACTTACCCTTAGATTCTGATTGTTTTTGTTCCGCTTTCTTCTTTTTTCTATTTTGATAATAGGTCTGATTATAGATTCTTTTCCTAGCTTTCTTCTCTTCTTCTAATCTTTCTTTTCGTTCTAATGATTTCACAACTGCTTTATCTAGCTGTTCTCCGGCTGTGATGATTACTTTCTGGTGTCCTTGCTCTTGAACCATCTCATCCTTATATCGGTTGTATCTCAGTCTGTCCTTCGTCATAATGGGGGTAATTGTGAGGATTCCTTTCAGAGAAATAGACTTATCTTCTTCTACTGCTTCTGTGATTACTTCTCCTAATGCCAGTAGCATTAACTCAATATCTTTCTTCCAGAATCCGGTTTTTTCTTTTATTTTGGAAACTATTTCTTTTTTATAGACTTGACCCGTATTAATTTTGTTGTACATCGTGTATCACTCCTTTTCTTCTTTTAGCTGTGGTAGCAGGCTCTTATAGGCTTCATATTTGACCTGTGGTTGGATTTTATTTGATTCATTGGCAAAGTTACTGTCTAATGTGTAAAGTGGTTTAAAATTGATTCTGGTGCGTTACAGAGGCATATATGGATTTTGATTGGGATAATAGATTGATTTGTCCTATCTCATGTGATTTGAAACATGGATTTCATCGGGTTCAAAAAACGTTGGTATATAAGGGAAAACTCGTTGTGTTTTTTGGGTTTTTTGATAATTTTAAGGAATTTTGATGAATTTAGGATAGATTTTACCAGAAATGGCATGAACTAAGAAATTATGATGGAAGCTCAACACCGTTTTATCATTGAGACTCGGATACCGTTTTGATACTTGAGATGGGGTAGCAAAATGCGACACCCTTTTGGCATAATATGAGAGTTTTTCTCAAAACTGCGAAAAATCTACAGGCGTAGCAATTTGCGACTCCATAGGCGTAGTATGATTTTGGGATAGGGGATCTCTGAATTGGAGATACCTTGTTTTTTCCATATAAAAATTGCGAACAAATAGATACCTATTTTTGCTTCTTCAGTTTAATGTTCTAAAGTCTAGTACACTAAAATAAGCCCACGTACCTACTGTATCAGCAAGCACTTGGACTTATTTCAACATCCTAAATATGGTTCTTTCCCACTGGTTTTCATACACCATTTTTTACACCATTTTGGCATCAAAATACACTATTTGGCGATAAGTTACGATAGCTTTTGTTTAAAGAAAAAGCCTCGGAAGCATTGATTTTACTAGGTTTTTCAAGTGTTTTTGATATGTGACAGATTAGCTCTATTCAAAAATTTCTCTTTTGTGATACTAACAGTATGACCCGTTTCTGCTATTCTATACATCTATCTCCAAATTTTTATACGCCTTTTATCTGCTTCCGAGTATCCGGTTTTCATATTATTTATCATATATGCCTTTTTCTCTTGCTTTCTTCCTCTCTTTCCGCTACAATAGATACGTTTTGAGTTGTACTTTTTGATTTGTTTTTGCCTCTATGAAAAATACAACTCCAGCAAATCATTTTATGTACATTTTTATATTGATTTAAAACTTTTTATATCGTAAACCTTGTACTTACCTCACAAAAAGGAGATTTACCTTATGAACAAGAAAAACATCTTAGTCGGACAGTCCGGCGGACCGACCGCGGTTATCAACGGGAGCCTTTACGGTGTTATCTGCGAAGGTGCGCGCCACAGCGATGCGATTGGCTGCGTCTACGGTATGATAAATGGAATCGAGGGCTTTCTCGCGGATTCTTATATGAACCTTTCAGAAACACTCTCCGATGACGATCTTGAACTTCTTCGCCTGACTCCGGCGGCGTATCTGGGTTCCTGCCGTTTTAAACTCCCGGAGAACCTCTCCGACAGCTTCTACCGCGTCCTCTTTGAAAAACTGGAGCGGCTGGACATCGGCTATTTCTTTTACATCGGCGGCAACGACTCGATGGACACCGTCAGCAAGCTTTCCCGCTATGCGGCGCAGATCAAAAGTCCGATCCGCTTTATCGGCATTCCCAAGACGATCGACAACGATCTCGTTCTGACCGATCACACGCCGGGATACGGCAGTGCTGCCCGCTATGTCGCTGCATCCGTCCGTGAAATTGCGCTGGACGCCTCTGTCTATCAGCAGAAATCGGTCACCATCATTGAGATCATGGGACGCCATGCCGGATGGCTGACGGCTGCCTCTGCCTTAGCACGCAAGGAAGCCGGTGACAATCCGCTCTTAATCTATCTGCCGGAAGCTCCATTTGAGCTGGCACAATTTAATGACGACTTAAAGAAAGCGTTTGAAAAGACAGCGAATGTCATCGTCTGCGTCTCCGAGGGCATCCGCGACCACGGCGGTCGTTTTATCTGCGAATATTCAACCGAAGCCCAGGTCGACACATTCGGTCACAAAATGTTAGCCGGATGCGGCAAAATTCTGGAAAATTATATCCGCAACCAGTTCGGCATCAAGGTGCGCTCGGTCGAGCTCAACGTCAACCAGCGCTGCTCCGGTCTCACCGTTTCCGGTACTGATTTAAACGAGGCTGAAATGGCAGGTCGTTTCGGCGTCCAGGCAGCCCTGGACGGTCACACTGGACAGATGGTCGCATTTGAGCGTGAGACTGATACAGCTGCTTCTGAACCAGTTCATGCAGCTACTGCCGTTTCAAACGCTGCGGACTTAGACTCAGCATCCGCTTCATGCGTAAAACATAGTAACACTGTATATAAAATTCATCCAGTTCTCAAGGATGTCAATCTGATCTGCAATCAAGAAAAGAAAGTACCTGCTGAGTGGATCACGAAAAACGGTACCGATGTCAGCGATGATTTCCTGGCTTACTCGCAGCCGCTGATCCAAGGGGACGTTTCCCATATTATGGAAAACGGACTTCCAAAATATTTGTACCGCAAATAGTCCGTCACGCAGTATAACTGCTTCATCCTTGAAATCCATACAAACAGCAGAAAAAGAGACGCTTCTTTCATTTTACGGATGCGTCTCTTTTCTACTTAATAATACATAATATCTGAATTTTTTTCTAATTTACCCCAATCACACACTCTTATCATTGGGGGAGGAATCCTGACCGTGCCCTTTCAGCGCAGCCATCTTCTAAATCTAATCTTCCTCACAATCCCGAATTTCAACCCCATCATAAAAGAACATCAGAATCTCTTCATAATTCTTGCCTTCGCGCGCCATCTCCTGTGCGCCGTTCTGGCTCATGCCGACTCCGTGACCGTAGCCGCCGCCCCAGATGGTAAATGTGCGGATGTCTTTTTCCTCATCCCTGGCAGTTTCATCCACCGAGAAAAAGGCACTCGGAAGCGTACTCCATCCTGTCAGTTCGGTTCCGTCATTTTTCTTATAAACGAGTGATTCCGAGCCGAGGACACTCCGGATCTGACTCTGACCTTTCAGTGTCTTGGTTCCCTCGCTTCCGACGATCTGCACCGTCTGGGCGATACCACCCGTACCGCGGGAAGTCACAAAAATCCCCTGAATCTCGCCGATGGTATCTACCTTCTGCTGCAGCTTCTTATTCGTGATCGTTGTTTTCCAGCGGTACATCGGGAACGAGGAATCATAATTCTGCTCACCCTGTCCCTGGATAAACTTGAGAAATGTGTCGTTGTCCGTCAAATCCGGAATCTTCTTCTTTTCCGTCAAACCGATCCCTTTCAGATACGGAACCTCGTCTTTGCTGGCGCCCCAGATCGTTCCATCGGTCGAATATCCGCAGGAAGTTGAAAAATAATACGTTTCCGCCGGGGTATCGTTGTAATATACAATCTTCCCGTCCGTCTCCTTGACTGCCAGATTCGTCCGCTCACCGCTCTCTGTATTATTGTACACCTGATAGTTCGTACTGTCATCAACGTGTGCGCCGTAACGGCTGTAGGCATTCGCCTTGATCTGCCGGTAGGCATACGTCCGCGCGCAAACTGCCTGCGCCTTGAGCGCCTCCAGCTCATAATTAGATGGCATCTCGCTCGGCACTACGCGTGTCAGGTAATCTTCGACGTCCAGCTCATTGATCAGAAGCAGCCCATCCGACTCCTCGCTCAACTCGAAGCTGCCGAAATACGACGGCGTTCCCTGCGCCCGCTTGGTACTCAGGATGCGGATCTCCTTCTGCGGGTCTTCCAGCGTGATCGTCATGCGCCCTTCTTTCAGGCGGTCATCGCCAGGACTCACGGACAATTTCGTTCCCGGGCTCAAAGTCTCCTCTGATTCGCCCCAGGTCACATGCATCGTGCTGTCCGACTGGAGTACCACTTTCGTGTGAAACAAGGAGGAATAATCATCATTCATGATCAGCACGCGGATGTTCGTCGCTGAAAAATCATGATTTAAGAGTGCTGCGCAAACCTTTTTGCCAGCCACGACAAATTTTCCCAGATCATAGCCGACCAGCACATCCCGCTTTTTCTGCTCCTTGACGACTCCATATGTTTTATATACTTTAAAATCATCGTCCAGTTTCAGCGTTCCGTACCCGTCAATCTCGATCGTATCATCCTTGACCGAGAGTACCTTTCCTTCGATCATGTCTTCCTTGAGCGACAACTTGCGGATCTTGCCCTTATCCAGCTCGACATCCGCCAGCACGCCATCGGTACGATCCTTGAGCTTTTCTTCCTCTGGAAATGTCCGGACGATCGTGCCAATATACACATCCATCCCACCCGATTCTCCCGGAACGATCCAGACATTCTTATATGTAACTTTTTCAGACTGTACGCCGCACAGCGTGATGATCGAACCATCACGCTCATAGACCTCGATCTTCCGATCGATGCAGGCATCCAGCGACACGCCCTCAAAATTCATCGTTCCCTGATCCGTATATGCCGTCCATGCCGCTGCTTCCTTCACATTTTTCGGTGTTCCATAAAGCACCAGCTTCTGTTTTTTGACCGCATTTTCCGAATCTGCCTTTTTTAAGAATGACTCATAAAACAGCCACCATTCTTCCTTCGGCATTGCCTTTTTATATTTATTTTTAGATACATTCAAGGCGCTCGAAAGCCCTTTTGAAACGCGATCCGCCGCATATGCCGCTTCGCCATAGGTCAGTGCGCCCATCGCGTAGCTTTTACTTATCTTCTCGTCTCCCGGCTCCAGATAGCCTTCCTCAATCATATAGTCAATATATTTGGCATACCATTCATCCTGATCCGACGTTCCAAAATGGCTTCCGTGTTCTCCCTGCGACGCAACGATGTCGTCCCGGTCTGCAAATGATAACGCCATAGCTTTCGATGCCATGGCGCGTGATATATCATTATCCGAGTGATCCAAAAATACAATTGCAAAGAGCAGGAGTGCCAGAAAAGCCGGAATCGCCACTGCCCAGTAAACCAGCTTTTTAGGTTTCAGAGGCTGTACTGCCTTTCGCGATCTGCCTGTTTTCTTTTCCATATTTCTCCAGCCGCCTTTATTTTTTAACTGTCCTTTCTCATTCACAGTCACTTTTTATTTAACTCCATAAACATTCCCGTTTTCTCATCAATGTGATCTAACTTCCGGTATTCGTCTGTCTCCATCGGCAATTTCCGAAGCCGCAGCGACCGGTGCACCGCGCGGGAGATCAAGTCATAGATAACCGCAAATGCCGGTACTGCGATAATCATGCCGACGAAACCAAAGAGTCCGCCAAAGAAGAGAATCGAAAACAGTACCCAGAAACTCGAAAGCCCTGTCGAATTGCCCAGGATCTTCGGTCCCAGAATATTGCCGTCAAACTGCTGCAGAAGCAGAATCCAGATGAGGAAATACACACACTGGAGCGGACTGACTAAGAATACCAGGAACGCTGCCGGTATCGCACCGATGAACGGTCCAAAAAAAGGTATCACATTCGTCACACCGATAATGACGCTCAAAAGCATCGGGAACGGCATATTTAAGATCGTCACACCGATGAAACAGATAATACCGATAATGAGGGAATCCACCAGTTTGCCGATGATGAAGCCGCCGAACATCTGATTGATAAAACGTACCTCCTCGATTACCAGATTCGCCTGTCTTAGATTCAGGCAGCCATAAACAATCTTCTTTCCCTGTGCTGCCAGTGTATCTTTAATATTTAACAGATACACCATGACGATCAGACCGATCAGCCAGTTTTTGATAAATTCCAGAACTCCCAGCACACTGCTGGAAACACCTGTCACGATCTGTCCAATCCGGTGCATATCGATGTTGGTAAACGATTTCTCCGCCCAGTTCTGAAAAACTGCCAGGTTATTTTCAAAACTGCTCAGAACCATATTTTCGATCTCCGGATTATTTTTCAAAATACGCTGAATCCATTCATACACATTCTGCACATACAGCGGAAATGAATCCTGAATACCAATCAAACTCTCGATCAGCTGCGGGATCATGAGCTGGAACATTCCTACCACAAGCACAATAACCAGCCCCAGACTGGCTGCCGTCGCAAGCATCCGGGCTGCACCGCGGACATATTTGGAATTCTTAGTGACAGAACCAAGGGTCTTTTCCACGATCCCTGCTACCCAGTTATATGCCGGGGCGGTCAGATACGTCAACACCGCACCGCAGAGAATCGGCGCGAGGATTTTCACAATCTTGCGGGTGCCCGCCGACACCACATCCCAGTGTTGGATGCTGAACCAGAGCAGTATGCAGACCGCAATCACCAAAACTGCCGTCATACCCATATAAATGTATTCTTTGAAATCTCTTTTTTCCATACTTATGTTCTTATCCGTTCCTCTTTTCTGATTTTACAATGTGCTTCTGGAAAATGTTACATTTTCTTTACACACTTTCTTTTACAGAGAAAGCAGCGATTGCTCGCTGCTTTTATCCTTTGTAACCCCAAAATGCCGGCTCTTACCATATTGACGCCTAGCGCTGCTAGGTGGGCAACCTCACTTAGATTTCTGTCTTCCACTCGAAAGGAGGCCTGACATCCATCTAAAAATATTGGAATCCCGTTAGTCAAAATGTAGGTTCAAAAAAAGCAAGAGTTGTCGAGCATCCCAGGAATTACAAATATTCTCTTTTGATACGGCTATTATACCGCAAGTCGGATGTTTTTTCAAGTTCCATTTTCTGATAATGCGGTCAGGTTGTTACTGTTCAGATTATCCCTCTCTCTATCTCTTTTAAGAAGCCCCTTTTTGTCTTTTATACTTCTCCCCACTTCATCAGGAAATCTCCCAGCTCTTCCACCGTCTCAATCTGGTAGTCTGCCCCATTTTCCGTAAACTCTTCCCGGGAACCATATCCATACAGCACTGCCGCACATGGGAGCTGATTTTCATGCGCCCCGATAATATCGTGTTTCCGGTCGCCCACCATGATAACCTTCGATTCCTCCGGTGTTGTTCCCAGACGGTCCAGCGTGTAGGCAATCACATCGCCTTTGCGGACCCGGATCTCCTCCATATCCGCCCCGCCAACCAGGATAAAGTAGGAAAGCAGATCAAAATGCTCCAGAATCTGAATAGCAAACGGTTCCGGCTTCGAGGTTGCCACCGCCAGCGTAAGACCGGCATCCTTTAAACGTGTCAGCATCTCCCGGATTCCCGGATAAACTTTATTTTCAAACATTCCCTGTTTCGTAAAATATTCGTGGAAATAGCCGATCGCTTCGCGCGCCTGCGCTTCGCTGAATCCGTAATATTCTTTAAAACTGTCCGACAGCGGCGGTCCGATAAACGGACACAGTTTATCCAGATCCGGCTCATTGATCCCGTATGCCTGCAGCGCATGCTGGACAGACTTTGTGATGCCTTCCTTCGGATCTGTAAGGGTTCCGTCGAGGTCAAATAGTATGATATGGTTCATATGGTTGGTTCTCCTTATTGTAGTCCGCAGTGCATTACTCCGCAGCACACCAGCTTGAAAAAACTACGTTTTCATTGCTTACGACCATTCTAATACATTTTACGCAAAAAAGAAAGACAACTTTTATCCAGCCATCTTTCTTTTCTGTGTTTCAGTTACTGTTCACGCATACGTGCCCAGTAACGGAATTT
>OMGU01000573.1_pt1 | contig 39262 bp, 35 predicted proteins | sample 1646121 | NCBI WGS metagenome assembly OMGU01 (sample SAMN05578581, study PRJEB25193) | human gut metagenome | biome: Human Microbiome; feature: human-associated habitat; material: feces | host: Homo sapiens | place: USA:Birmingham
GAATAGCTATGGGACTTTGATTTGTCTTGCAATCTCATCCATGGTCAAATGCCTTGTATGAAGTTTCTGTGCGTTAGGTCAGATGTTTGCCGCCAGCTTCTTTCAGATTCCACCTCACGATGGACACCCTTGCTATTGGCTATACGATTCCCGCTATTAGGGCTCGTTAGGGACTTGCACCCATTAGAATAAGCTCATGCCGAGCATACAACTATATGTGGGTATGACTTAGAAGCCATACCCACTTTACCTAAGAACATTAGATTGCATTCTTTAAAGAGGCAACCTCTTCCAACTGTACTTCCAGTATCGTCTTCTTCTCAAGCAAACCATCTAAGGTAGCCTTGGCTTCCTCCAATTTAGTCTCCTTATTTGCCTTATCGTTTCGGATTTCTTCAACTTTTTCTTGGAGAGGATTTAGCATCTCTTCAATTAGTTTTTGTCTTATTGTATTGATAATTTTATCCTTATTAGCAAAAGCGCCTTGCAATGAATCTCCACAATCAAAACTGTCACGTTTGCTATTAATAAAATTCAATAAACCTATCTTGGTTGAGTTATGTTTGAATGCCCTTTCTATAGCACCAACAAGACCAAAACTTAGACCATTAAAGAATTTATCAAGAATACCATCGATAATATCCAACCAATCGGCATCTGTCACCTCCTCACCACCTTTACTGAACAAAGAAACATTATCCAGATCAAGTTTAATCTTTCCTTGTAAATCTTTGATAAAATCTCGGGTATCAATGTCAGGAAGATACTTTAACAAGAAATCTTCAGCATCTGTAAAAAAGTCTTGAATTGATGACATAAACTTACGACGACCTTCATCTTGCAGATTCTTCATCTTTCTCTTCATGTCACGATTAACCAAATTCGAATATATTTTATCGAATTTAGGTTGTAACGATTCAACTTTAGTGAAACGTCCAAAATCTGTCTCTACAACATTTTCCATTTTGTTGCAAGCTGAATCCACTAAGTCCTCAAGAATGTCTTCACCATTATTCACCAGAGTTCTTACGTCATCATTCAAAGAATCTTCAAGAAAGCCCAGTTTTTTCTCTAAACGTCTACAAGCCTTTGACAGATTGTACTCTCTTTCCTCCAAATCATCATCAGGACTTTGCAGCATTGTTATTTCTGCCTTTTTCTGATTGAGAGCATTCTCATTATCCATTTTAAGCTTTCCTCCTGCTGCATATATAGCATTCAATGGCTTGGCAAACAGTATTTGACTCTTTTCTTTATCTATCAAATTACGAATCGCGTTGATCAAATTATCTATATGGCTCCACTTACGCATTTCCGGCTGTGAACCTATACAGAAATTCGAGCAATGACGATTCCATGCAAAACTCAAAGCTTCTTCAGAGTTCACTTTTGACATTGGCAACTCTGACAACAAAGCCATTTCTGCCGACAAAGGAATAGGTTCTGCCTCACTCAGAATATCAGACAACGTATTGTCATTTGACTCACGACATGCCTTAGCAATCTCAGACTTTACATAATCCTTGATTTGCTCTTCATCCTCAGGATTTACATCGCTACAATACGGTATATCATACTTGTTTATACCAATGAGCACCTTACCAATGCCACATTGACTAACATTCTTGAAGATAATATCCCTGTCGGTTGCATCAAACGGACGACCGGCATAAAGCATCATCAATACGACATCTGCCTTTTTGAGGAATTCTTTAGTACGCTCTTCACGAGAAACAATAGGGTCATTGAATCCCGGAGTATCCACAATTTCAACTCCCTTGAGATATTCTTTAGGATAGTAAATCTTTACTGATTTAGTGATAGAAACATATTTACCATCTGCTCCTACATACTCTATTATATTATCGAAAGAATCTTCTTTTGTCTTGCCCAAATAATCTCTTAGATTAGAGCCAAGTCTTGAAGCTTTAGATACAAGTTCTTTTGCTGCCTTTATTTTGGATTCAGCCATAGTATCCCCAGCTACATCATCCAACGAACGAGCAGCTTGAGCCTTCTGCTCTTCCCATTCATCATTGGTATAGAACTCAGCAACCACCTTCTTCTGTTCTCCGTATGTTATCACAGACAGAGCTGCTGTCATAGGAGTTGTAGCAGCAGGTAATACCGTATCCTCAAAAACAAAAGAATTTAGGAACGTAGATTTACCACACTTCATCTGACCGATAACACCGATCGTCAAGATGTCTTTTTCCAATTTATCGATAAGTTCTTTACAACGATTCTCATCAATCCAACCAAAGTCCTTGGCTTTCAATGCCAAGGACTTTAATTTATTCTTCTTATTTTGAAATTCTTCAAAAAGATTTTGTTCCATGTTTACTTAAACTTTTTAGTTTCGTTATTATAAGATTCAAGACATTTTTGCACTTGAACAAACTGCTTCTTGCATTCAATTAAGCAAGCATGCGCTTTATCCATTTCGCTTTGCATTTCCTGCAAAGCCTGAAAAGCCGAGATCAAATCGTCCGTTTGTTCACCTGCAATATCCGACAAAATACCAATAAGTCGTTTGCCTTCTTCTCCAGACATTTCATATCGATCTTTAGAGAAAAGATGCTCTGTCCATTGCGGAATATCTGCAGCTTCAACACAATTATCGCATATGGCAGAGAGACACCTATTCACGTTTTCAAACTGCTTATTGTAAGCTTTTGTATGCCCGTCATATTCGCGAGAAGCATCTTGAACTGTACTTTCGTATTTATTTAACAAACCTACCAAATCGTTTTGAACATCATCTACAAAAGTGTCACTTTCAGATGTAGAACCAACAGACTTGATTGGTGCCATTATATCCTCCAAAGGAGCCTTTGCCGAGAAGCGGATATACTGTTCCACTTTTAAGCCAGCATCCTTCAATGTCTTGCTTATCAGAGCTTCTACTTTATCAACCTCCGACTTTGGCTTAGTATCCACCTTATTAATTACTACGTACAAAGGCTTGTTCAGCTTTTCCTTGATTAGTGATATAGAGCTGCGATTCACAGTTCCTGCATTAACATCGAAAACCCAGAACAAAGCATCACATTCATTAATAACCTCAATGGTACGCTCCTTATCCTCACTATCGTTAGAATTAAAGCCAGGAGTATCCAATATACTCAACCCATCAAGGTTAGGATTCTTATAAGTCATCACAAAGTACTTTATCAGCGAAGATACTCCCTTAACTTGATCAAGAACCTCCTTTGACACTTTCTTAAATGTGGATTCAGACAAATTCTTCTCAACATTATCGGGGGTAACAAAGCGATAAGCAGTTGATACACCGCCTGCAATATATGTAGGAATAGCAGTCGTTGCTTTTGTGCTAACAGGCAATAGCGGTATTGTCTTATCGTCTTGCGAAAGAATTCTATTCACGATAGAAGTTTTACCTGCAGAGAACTCACCAACAAAGGCAATCGTAGTCTTACCATCAAGCCAATGTTTCTTTTTCATAGCAGCCCAATGGAAGAAACTTGACATTAAAACCTCTTTCTTTTTATTGTAATCGGAAGTTCCTACTTGTATACCTTTTTCCGCCCATGCCATCTCATAGCAATCAAGAACCTGACCACGTATAACTGATTCTAAGAAGTTTATATTCTTATACAGCTGTACAGAACTATCAGCTTTTGTCTGCTGAGCTGAAAGAATCTCTTGAATAAATTCCAAAGACCCCATCTTTAATTTAAGTTCTTCGATTTTCTCATCCAATTCTCTCTTGACCAGCCCAAGCTCCTCGCTCATCTGCTTTGAAGCCTTGCATTCCTTATCATAGTTTTCCTGCAATTCAGACAATTCAGAATCCTTCTTCTTCAACTTTTTCTTGTAGTTGTCAATATCATCCTCATTGTCTTCAATCTCATCCTCAAGGTCTGTAATACGTTTCTTAAGTTTTACAACCTCATCAAGTTGAGCTTTAACAGTTTCATCGCAATTACCACTTATTGCATTCTTAAGCTGTTCATCAAGTTTCTTGCATTCTGCTTTTGCTTCGCTCAAAAGTTCCTTGTACTTTGACTCTATATCCTTAGCCTTTTGATTTTCAAGACCAGCTTCCGCATCCTTCAACTTAGAGCAAATAGCCGAATATTTATCCTTCAGCTGTTTGTTCTCCTCTTCAAGATTTTTGGTATCATCCTCCACAATGGCAGCAGTTCCTTTCTGTCGTCCCAAAAAGAAACCAATAACGAGAGCTATAATGATGCCCACCAATAAGACTATCCACTCTGTCATAATCAACCTAATTTTTCTTTCAAGTTTTTGATTTCAATCTCATAAGAATCACAAGCTTGCTTATGCTCCTTAAGAGAACGCGACAACTCTTCATTCTCTCTCTTCAACTTCTTAAGTTCCATGCGAGCCTTCATCAAGTCGTCTTCCATATCGTCTCTGTCATCCTCTTTATCTTGTGAGGTCTGACGTAACTTTTTCAGTTCAGAGAGTAAGTCTTCGACCTGTCGTGAGAGTTTTTTCTTGTCTTCACGCAGGTTATTGTTTTCTTTGTAAATACTCTCAAGCTCACGAATTTTAGCTTGCAACTGTGGATTACCTATAAGTTTGTCCTTTGCAATAGCGCCAGTAACACCACCGACAACCAATGCACCTAATATTTCTATCATATCCATATTATTAAATTGTTGATAATTTTTCTTTGTATTGCTTCAGAGTTTCTTTTCTACGGGCAAACTCTGCCTTATGCTCCGAACATTGTTCTTTAAGTTCATTCAACATTGCTGTCTTCTGTGCAATCATTTCCGATGCATCATTCTGCAAACTACCTCTAACCATGTTTACAACACTCTGGCTCAAGTTCTCCATTTGAGACTTGAATTCAGGAGCCAAAGTACCATCAACATAATTTCTGACAGCTCTTACACGTTGTGGCTTAGAAAGCAATCTCTCCGTGGCAAAGCCAACCATAGAAGAAAGAATACCTTTCTTATCTGCCTTCTCTATCTTATTGTACTTATCAACAGCTTTACCAGCAAACTCCTCTGTCTTGGCAATACGTTTCATCATCTTGCGTGTATATATGATACTACCAACATCGGTTGCTGTATCTACAATATCTACAGCCTTAGATGCGGCAACTGTTGTTGCTACAGTACCTGCTGCGCCAGCAGTTCCCGCTGTACCCGCAACTGCAGCTCCTGCTGTTCCAGCTGCACCCGCAGCTGCTCCTGCTGCTCCTGCTGTAGCAACAGCTGCAGCAACGGTAGCAACTGCAGCAACAGCAATGACACCTGTTTTAATCATGCCGTCATACTCATGTCCCATTGAATTCAAATCAAGATTATAATTCAGTCCTGAAATTTGGATTTCAGACAGATCTATAGACATCAATGACTCAACGGGGATTTCGCTATCAGATCCTTGTGCGCTTTGTACCTTTGACTTCAAAATACCCATAATGTTATTCTTATATTCCGACAACAGCAATGAAGCGGTATTATTTATAACAGAAAGAGCATCATTGTCCATATTTGCACTACCACTAGCAACAAGAGCACCTAACTTTTCATACATAGAATCTTCAAACCTGCGTGATATCTTAGATCCATCCTCACTAATATCACTTGCCATAGAATCTATCAATTTATTGATATTTCTCTTGATTTTATCCAAATCAAGTTGCTGACGTCTAATCTCCATGTCAAGATTCTCGTCCGAAGAAGATGCCGTCAACATCTCATCTACGCGATTTACAAGTATTTGAGCTAAATCCTTGATACGCTGACCGTCAACTTTTGCTAAAATCTCATTCTTAGACTTTTGTATTGTTTCTAAAAGAGCATACAGTTCCGACATATTGTCTTTGGCAGCACTGACAACAACCACTTGTTGTACAGGCAACTTACAGTTATCAGCAATATACTGCTTTGCAGCCTCTATCTCAGATACAGACTTTGTATCAGACTTTGTCAATACAATATAAACGGGACGCTTTGACAGCTTTATCATATCAATGAAGTCTGTCAACGAACGAGTTACCTGCTGATTAATATCAACGACCAACAAGATGGCATCGGCAGACGGCAAAAAGTCAACTAACACCTGACGATGTTTTACAACAGGAGAAGACAATCCCGGAGTATCAACCAAAATGGTTGATGATGGAACTTTCGTTGATGTATCAAATACAGTCACAATTTGTGCATCTGAGAGCTGGTCATTTTTAAGTTCTCCCAAATCATCAAAATGAGCGACTTGTCCATCTGACAGGACAACATTTGCCTCACACTTATTACATCCAAAATGGATTTCATAAATTGTGGCAGTTGTCGGTTTTGTTGCTGTTTCAAGTTTTTTGCTATCTGTAAGAGCGTTCAATAACGTTGTCTTACCAGAACTGAACTCACCTACCAATGGTATCAACAAATTTGCATTTTGCTGAGATGCTCGTTCCTGAATAGCATTTAAACTATTCAAGATATTTTGCTGGCCAAGTTCCTGAGCCACTTCTTTTAAAAATTCAATATGTTCCATTTTTATATTATAAAAAAGATCTTCTAACTACTTTATTCTCTTTTGGTTCCTCGTTATTCTGAACGACTCGTTCATCTCTGTTGGATAATTGCTTAAGTTGTTCTTCAAATCCGGAAATTAATTTTTCTTTGGCTACTTGCTTCTCATTATTAGACAATTCTACATTTGAAGATTTTTTTTTAGTTGCGTAATTTCCATTAGATGTATTACCAGCTATACCAGATAAGAACGTAACAATAGGGCTTGAGTTTTCAACTTTTCTGTCCAACAATGCGTAGTCGCTAATCTTCAAGTCATAGGATGTTGTTCCTGATGACTTTTGGATGTAGAAACTATTCATCATGTGCTTTATTGTTGCAACTTCACTCCATTCTACACTAAAACTTTTTTTCTTATCATTTAAATTGAAATAGCAAATGCGCTGATCTGTGATGATACAACCTGAAGGAGTTTCCTCATCTTCGTCTTTCGCCTTCCAATTAGCTTTATGACGCGATACCCATAGTAGATGTTCACCTCTTCTCAATGTAATCTCATTAAGAAGTTTATTTGAAATAGCATCTACATTGTTCAATCCCAAATGTACACAATCGGGCCATGAAACAAACGGTTTAAATAACTGTTTGTTTGATATGAATCCTGTATATATGTGATTATCTTCCATGACAATTGTTTTTTTTCAGAAAAACACTATATTTTTTAGTCCAACTTTATAAATTCAAAATCATTCTGGTTGCAGCATGCTTTCTTATAATCGAAAGCATAGATGCGCATGTAGGCTTCTTGCACCTCCTTGGCTCCATTATAAAAAGGGGTGGCGGTGTGCTGCATGGTTGTTACTGTCACTACCATATCGGAAGTGAGAACTGTACCGTTAGAGCGTTTAAGGCGCTTAGGCTTTACTTGAAATACCTTGCTCATAAGCTTTCTGTTTTTAAGTTCATTATATATAACTGCTCCTGCTTTTCTGCCGAAACCGTAAATCATTTACTTTCAAGGGGCAAAGATAAGGAAAATCTGCGAACCAAACAAGTTCATAATGGTCCATAAGTGAAAAAAGATGGTGCGAACCCCTACTTTCTTCACTTTCTTGTAAGTTAGGCTCTGGTAAAACCCGTAGAAAAGAAAATGTGAAAGAGGAATCCACACCATATGACGGTGTAGACTCGCTCAAACAGATTCTCGTTCTTTCTACGTTTCAATTTACCAGATTTCAACCTACAGAACTGAATAGCTTGCTCGTGTCCACAAGATGATCTTGTTTCTCTGCATCATAGCGACTTCAAGCGAGGACTTTCACCTGCCCTGTCACTAATCCAATGGCAAATTTAGTAAAAATCTGATGAACCACCAAACTTTTTACAAGAAATCTTATGGATTCCTCTTATATTTCACTTTTCAGGGACTCCACTCCCTCCTTCTTCCTGCCTTCATACCTTATTATATATAGAGTGATTGTAATTTCTGCCGCAAAAGTACAATCCGGTTGCGACAAAAACTGACATAGGAAGAAGAAAAGTATGTTCCTAGAACCGGAATCCGAAGAACATTCTTACTCGCCATTTGTTTCTCTTCACCTGCAGGTGATCCTCATCTCCTGCTACAGAGAAATTATAAACCGCAGTGGCACCGGCAAACTTGTTGCGCCAGGAATAGACGGCTGCACCTCTACCGGTAATGATAGCAGACGGGAAATGATATTTCATGCTGTTACGAACGGTTGGGATTTCAGTATCACTACTCCCCTCCTCTACTTCAGCCCTCATCTTGGTATAGTCATGCGAATACACCGTGATGGTTGGCAAGGCTGACAGATGGAACAGCAGATGAGAAGATGGAACGAGATTATATCCATAGCCTGCACCGAGTGCCAACTCGTTAAGGCGGATAGTCATTCCCTTCACCTTCGTCTTGGAACCGTCAAAACTGGCGCCAACCATCCAACTTCCGGCACTTCGCTTCTGAATGTAGCTCTGGCTGAAGGCTGCCGGGAAGGAGAATTTGCGGTAGTTGAAGGCATAATAGAAATTGAGATTCAGAGCCTTCTGCGAGATTTCTCCCTTATGGATATCTATCTCGCTACCTCCCATTTCCTGATGACCATGGAATGTCTTGGACGAGAGATAGACCACATCAAAGCCATAGCGGTTGCTATAGGAATTGAGGTTGAACTCAAAGTCCTGATTCTTGCCAGCCAGCTTGGCTGGGTTTACAGCCAAACCAAGCCCCAAGCCACGATAAGCCACAGCCATGGAGAGGGTTCCACGGCAGTCGGCCATCACCTTGGTATGGGTTTCCGTTCCATCCGTCTTCGCCGTAGTTTCCAAATCGGCTCCAGAAAGATTGCCTCTCAGTTTGATGGTCCATCGGGCATGAGGACGGGAGATGTAGGTAGTATCATACTTTATCTTGTAATAATTGGCTGCCAGCAGTGAATCTCCTCTGAACAATTGGCGGTCGTATAGGCTCAATCGTCTTTGAATCTTGGCATAATGCTTCATGAACCTTTGCTTTTTCTTCTCACTCATTTTGCTCTTACCCAATTCTGCCATGAGAAGAGAGTCGCCCCATTGGAGCATACGTCCCCTATCAGCAGACTGTCGCAACTGGAGTCGCAGGCTATCTGCCATCATCAGTAGTTCTTTCAGCTTCTTTCGAGGTTTCCTGTTCTGTCCGTTCTGGGCAATGACAGGAGCAAGTACTCCCATAGAAAATACCACCACAAGAAATGATGCTTTCAACATCATCATTGACCCAGTTTTCATTTTTCGTCTATTCATCTTATTTATCTTTCTTTCCTATTCCGGTACAAAAGTACGGCAAAACTTCGAAACAGAAAAGGAAAAAGCAAAAAAAAAATAAGAAATGAGGAAAGAAAAGATCAAAAGAATTGATTTTTCGTAGAACTTTAAAAGAAGATAAAAATCAGAATCCGAAACCGTGTTTTCGGAAACACAATCACCTCCCAAACAAATAAAAAAAAACTTAAATTAGCAAACAAACAAGCTGATATTCAAGCATTTTTATTATCTTTGCATTCGAAACCACCATTTCCGAAACAGCGGTTTCGAAAAATAACATCAAAAAGAAACTGTAAAATTATAGACTAAACTTTCGCATGTGGTTCAAGTACGGGCTGAAGGCCCAAAAGCTCCTAGACCAGGGTGTGTGGGGACATGATGTTCTTCTGATGCCTGGGGCGTGTGGTGCTTACATGCGAAACTTGAGTTTTTTAAAAATTGCTCAGATTCTTAATGATTTCCAAAGGTAGCTGGGTAGCTTTGGCTACCTGTTCGGCAGAAAGTCCCATCGTCAGCAAACGTTGTGCTGTTTCTGTGTTGACCTCATGTTTGCCTTCAACTCTGCCTTCTTCCATACTTCCGGGAAAAGTTGCTGAAAAAGTTTTATGGTTGCATGCAAGCACATGAAGAAGAAAACTCAAGTGGTTCAGTTAGCTAACTCAAGTGGTTCAATCAAGCAACTCAAGTAGTTCAGTCAGCGAGTTCAGACGTCTCTGTTAACTGATGCAGACATCTCGATAAGCTTACAGATACGTCTCCGTTAGCCTACGCAGTCATATTCGTAACCCTACGCAGTCATATTCGTAACCCGATGCAGCCATATTCGTAACCCGATGCAGCCATATTCGTAACCCGATGCAGCCATATTCGTAACCCGATGCAGCCATATTTGTAACCCGATGCAGCCGTATTCGTGAATAAGTTTTATGTAATCATCTATCATCCATCACGATTTGTATCCATTCTATATCTTAATATACTAATATTCAGATACTTGAATAGCGTGATAGATACTTCAAAAACGGAAATATCCATCACGCTATCCATCACGATTTGGGGTTATCCCTCACGATATTATCACTTATTGTCTCGTGGCTATTGTTCATCATGATATGCAATTGAAACGCTCGACATATGAAGTTTTGCAGATTCTAAGTATTTCATTGACGGACTCATGAAATGAACGAATGTGTTTTATGATAAGCACCATATAGCACGCAGGGATTCCTGCGTGCCAATGGTTAAGCTTCTATCAAATTAGAAACAGGAACATTACATCAAGTCACACTTCTCCCCAGTGTTCTTCTCAACCTTCTCGCCATCTTTCAGGATGCGAGCCTTATAGCCAAACTTCTCAAAACCTTTCTGGAGTTTCTCTGGGGTTGTCTTGTCGGCATTATACTGTACTGTGACTGTCTGGTCTGGCACAGAAGTCTCAATGCTCTTGATACCCTTCTCAAAGCGAAGGTTGCTCTTGATCTTATTCTCACAAGCCTCACAGTGCATCTGTGGGGTTGTGGTGAACACTATGGTCTTGATGTCCTTGGCAAAGGTTACCATTGCCACCATCATCATTGTGAACATTACTAAAATCTTCTTCATAACTTTTCTATTTGCTTTAATCATTCAACTTTAAACATTTTCAATTAAAAGTGTACTCTCACTCCTGCGTAGAACATCCTGCCCTCTACAGGTCCCCAAACCAAGGTTGGCTCGAAATCGCTTCCCCATGGGTTGCTGGCACCATAGATAGGAGTTTTCTGCTTGAAACCAGTCAGGTTCTCGCCTCCCACATAGATACTCCAATGGCGGAACCATCTCGTAACCTGCGCACTCACTTGCTCGAAGCTATGGAAACGAGGAGACCATGACTGGCTTCCATCTGCCAACTGGTAAGGCTCAGGATTTCTGCCTCCACCATTCAACTGCACGGTGGCATCAAATTGCCAAAGGCCAAGTGGAGTCTTATAGGAAGCTGTGAAGAGCGCCTTATACTTGCTGGTCAATGGCTTTTCTTTCAAGGTTTTGCCATAATCGTAGGTACACTTCACATCGTTCAGACGATAAGCCGCTGTTATCTCCAAGCCCTTCAGCAATGGATAAGAGGCATCTATCTGGAAGGTGTGGGAATAAGACTTACCCATCAAATTGTAGATGGAGATAAGCCCCTTGTTGGCATCATAATCCACCACCGCTTGATTCTTGAAGTCGGTATAGTAATACTCGGCGTTCAGTTTCAGTGTCTTGCCAAACATCGGGATGTAGAAAGCGGTACTCATACCATAGTTCCAAGCCTCCTCTTGCTTAAGTCTATCACCCGTAATCTGAAACTCCCTGCCGCTCGCCAAGAGATAGTTGTACTCTGCCAAGCCAAATACCGTGCGATAGCCCTTACCTGCTGACAAGCGGATGCTGATGGCATCGACAGGCGAATACTTCACGTGGAAACGAGGAGTGAAGAAACTGCCATAAAGCGAACTATGGTCGAAACGGACACCTGCCATCGCTGTCAACTTCGTGCCTAACGTATAGGTGTATTGGGCGTATGCTCCAGGAGTCGTCTCCTTCTCGTTCATTCTCTGCATCTCCGACAAAAGATAAGGAGAGTCTTCTTGCCCTACTGCCGGTCTTGGAGAAACATTCACATTGGCGCGCTGCCCCAGGTAATCATGGTTGACGCTCAAACCTACCGACAAATTGTGCTGATGAGTAAAATTGGTCTCAAAAATCAGTGAGCCATAGAGATTCTTCTCATTGAGGTCGTAGAACCTGTTGCCATACTGGGCATCGAGCTGGTGCATCGAAGCCGAGGACATGAAGGCAATATTGGTGCCATGCTCGTGATTGAGGATGAAGGCATGTTTCATATAACCCTCATAGCGGTTGGTATGGAGCTTGATTCTATAAATATCGTCACTATGAACATGTTCCTCATCCTGCCCGCTGGTACGAATCTCCTTCAAAGCCCCAAGTCCACCATGGAAGATGTAGTGCTTGCCTTTATACAGCCAACGGTTCTGTACATTATATTGTTCTCTGCCTGGCATATCATAGAAACCATCGCCATTGTCATCATGGTTTTTGAGGATATTCTCATGATGCAACAATATCTCCGTTGCCCACTTATCCGACAGATGAACATTGGCATCGGCGTTTGCTTCGATTCGGCTCTTGGTATCACCAAAGAGGTTTACCTCCACCTGTTGCTCATCCTCTGGCTTCAAGTAATCCACATTGATTTGACCTGTAATCGACTCATAGCCATTCTTCACCGAAGCACTACCCTTGGATACTTGAATGCCTTTCATCCAAGGTCCCGGCACATAGCCCAGGGCGTATGGGATGGCTGCACCACGGAAATTCGGCAGATTCTCGGTGAGCATCTGTACGTAAGTGCCCGAAAGACCGAGGAGTTTGATTTGTCTTGCGCCCGTCGTGGCATCATTATAAGCCACATCCACCGATGGATTGGTCGTGAAACTCTCGCCCAGGTTGCAACAAGCCGCCTTGAAGAGCTCATCCTTGTTCACGGCGATGCCATTCACGGCACCAGCCAATCGGGAAGTGCCCGACTTGCGAGCCACCACCTTCACCTCATGCAAGGTCTCGTCCTTGAAAATGGAATCCTGAGAGGAGGAATCTACAGAGTTGTTTTCTACTGAATTATTATATGATGATGACAGAGACTCAACCTCTGTCTTATTATTTTTTGCATAAGTCTCAGCACCAATAACCAGCAAGGCACTGAGCAATATATATCTTGAATACATAAATATATTTCCTTTTATCCGAATCTTAAATCTTCGCTTCGGATGATTTTACCTTTTTTATATATGTATGCAACCCTAAGTTTTTACTGATAGGGATAGGCATACGACAATCTTGGCTGCAAAAGTACCAAAAAACTTTTGCAACCTATTTGCAAATATGGAAAAATCAAATAATCAGGAAGTTAAGGAGGGCAAGATAAGCCCTTGGAGGCGAATGCGGAACATTCAGATTCCAATATCTTGCCTTTTGAATGCTACAGATAACAGGACGAGGCAACGTCTGCCAAAGGGCTGGCGCGATGCCTGCAAACATTGGTGCTGCATCGAAATCCAAGTGTTGGATAGAGACCGTAGGCGACAGTTTTACCAGCTCCACTTTCATGCAATGCTTGTTCACCTGTGTGCCCAGCTTACCTTGGCAACAGTCTTGGTGCATGCTACGTTTCACGCAACAGTCAGTCACCATACCCACCATCACCTTGTCATAGTGAAGGCAGTGCATGACGGTAGTACCCACGCTCAAGTAAACCACCATGAGCGAGAGCATCAAAGCCATCAATATGTTGAGCGAACGTTTCATACCTATTTTTTGCACCTTTCTTTTCTCAAGTTGCAAAATTAAGCATTTTCATCAAAACAAAAACTTAATACCCCTATAATTTAATAACCTTTAACAGCTCTTGAATGAGCATGAATGACCCCACACTTTCTGTTAATCTTTACTATATTCCTGCGAGAAAACTTGCAGGATAAAGAGAATATGAGTAACTTTGCACACGAATTTCTGAAACTATTGTCTTACAAAGACATAAAATAAGAGAGAAACTATTTTTTAAGGATAATATTGACTCATAAGAACAAATGAAAAAAGGACTATTTGCACTCGCGCTGGGTACCTTTACCTTGGGCATCGCTGAATTCATCATCGAGGGCATCATCACAGACATCGCCAACAACATGAACGTTTCCATCCCGGAAGCAGGACATCTCATCTCCATCTATGCACTCGGCGTCTGCGCCGGAGCTTTCTCGCTGATTCTCATGCATAAATACAGACCCAAGAATATTCTGATGTTCCTGGCTTCGCTCATCACCTTCGGAGCTGTCCTCGCCTCAGTAGCACCTAACTACTGGCTCTTGCTCTGCGCCCGCTTTATAGAAGGTCTGCCTCATGGCGCCTACTTCGGAACGGGTACCATCGTGGCGGTGAAGATTGCCAAAGAGGGTAAGGGAACCAATGCCGTGGCGATGATGTGTGCAGGTATGCCGGTGGCTAACCTGCTGGGTGTGCCGGTGGGAACCTTCCTGAGTCACATGTTCAGCTGGCGAGTACCTTTTGTCAGCTGTATCGTGCTCGGACTCATCACCTTATACATGATTCGCAGATGGGTTCCGGATGTAGAAGCACTGCCAAACAACGGTATGAAGGCACAGTTCCATTTCCTCCGCAACAAGGCTCCGTGGCTCATCATCGCCGCCACCTTCCTGGGCAATGGCGGCATCCTCTGCTGGTTCAGTTATATCTCGCCGCTGCTTCAGATGGAGAGCGGATTCAGCGCAACCAGCATCTCTCTGCTGATGATTCTTGCAGGCGGCGGAATGGTAGTAGGCAATCAGGTGAGTGCCTTGCTTGCCGACCGCTTCAAACCGGGCCGCTTTACCTGTTATCTCCAGTTTCTGGCGGCAGCGGCACTTCTGCTCACCTTCTTCCTCGCACCTTTCGGCTGGGTATCTGTGGTACTGATGTTCATCTGCTGCGCCTGTCTTTTCGGCATCGGTTCGCCTGAACAATTCCTCATCGTGAAGCATGCCAAGGGTGGCGAAATGCTGGGCGGCTGCTGCATTCAGGGCGCCTTCAATCTGGGTAACGCCATGGGAGCTTTCCTCGGTGGTATTCCTGTTGCGATGGGATTGGGATACAACTTCCCTGCCCTTATCGGTGTGCCGATGGCATTGGCAGGAGCCATCTGTCTGCTGTTTTTCCATAAGAAATATGAATAAAAATGCGATAATCCGAAATAAATGATTATCTTTGCAAACGAATTTCAAATAAACAAAGAAACATGATGAAAATTAACAAGACTTTCCTTACCCTGGGCTTGGCCGCAACACTCTTGCAGATGCCAGCCTCATCGTTCGCACAGACTGCGGGCGGTAACCGTCAGAATCCTCTTTTAACAAAGAGCAGTCTTCCATTCGGTGCTCCTGACTTCAGCAAGATTCAGGAGAGCAACTACCTGCCAGCCATCGAAGCGGCTATCAGGGAGCAGCGTGCCAACATCCAGAAGATTGTAAACAACAAGAAGAAGCCTAACTTCCAGAACACCATCCTCGCCTATGAGGAGAGCGGTGCGCTGCTCGAAAAGGTGACTAACATCTTCTTCGGTCTCACCAGTGCCCACAAAACTCCGGGCATCGCCGAAACCGAAAAGAAGGCTACCCCATTGCTGACCGAACTCGACAATGAGATTTCGTTCAACAAGAAACTCTTCGAGCGCATCAAGTATGTTTACGATAATGAATATAAGAAGCTCAAGGGCGAAGACAAGCGCCTTACTGAGGTTATCTATAAGAGTTTTGTACGTTCAGGTGCCCTTCTTTCTGCCGAGAAGATGGAGCGCATGAAGCAGATCAACTCCCGCATCTCTGAGTTGCAGCAGGAATGGGGCAACCTTCTTCCTGCCGCTACCAACAACGCCGTGGTTTGGGTGAACAGCAAGGAAGAACTCGCCGGATTGAGCGATGCAGACATTGCACAATGCAAGAAAGATGCTGAGAGCCGCGGAGGCAAGGCGCCTTACTGCATCGTCATCATCAACACCACCCAGCAGCCTATCCTCACCAATCTCCAGAACCGCGAACTGCGCAAGAAGGTGTATATGGCAAGCATCCACCGTGCCGACGGAACCAATCCTGATTTCAACACCTTCCCTATCGTAACCGAGATTGCCAAGTTGCGTGCCGAGAAGGGCAAGCTGATGGGATATGACAACTATGCCGACTATTCGCTCGAAAAGACGATGGCTAAGAACAGCAAGAATGTGGATGATTTCCTGAAGCAGCTCATCAAGGAATATGCTCCTAAGGCTGATGCTGAAACCAAGGCGATAGAAGCGTATGCACAGAAGACTGAAGGCAAGGACTTCAAGCTGCAGCCATACGACCGCTTCTATTATTCTGCAAAGATGAAGAAGGAGATGCTCAACATTACCGATGATGAGATTAAGCCATACTTCAACATCGACAGCGTACAGGTGAACGGTGTGTTCTATGCCGCCCATCGTGTATACGGATTGAACTTCAAGCAGCGCAAGGATATTCCAACCTATCACCCAGACATGAAGGTATTCGAGGTGAGCGATAAGAACGGCAAGCCAATCGCCCTCTTCTACAGCGATTACTTCCGCCGTCCTACCAAGCGTGGCGGTGCATGGATGAGCGCCTTTGCCAAGCAGAGCAAGCAGCGCGGCCAGTTGCCTATCATATATAATGTATGCAACAACGCCAAGGCACCGGAGGGTCAGCCATCTCTCATCACATGGGATGAGGTTACTACCCTGTTCCATGAGTTCGGTCATGCACTTCACGGAATCCTTTCCGACTGCAAGTACAATACCCTTTCAGGAACAGCCGTTGCCCGCGATTTCGTAGAGATGCCATCCCAGTTTAACGAATCGTTTGCTTCTATTCCTGAGATATTCGACCATTACGCCCGTCATACCGAGACTGGTGCTGCGATGCCAGCCGATCTGAAAGAGCGCATGCTGAAGAGCATCAGCTTCCAGACCGCTTATTCACTGGGCGAGAATTTGGCTGCGACCTGTCTTGACCTTGCCTGGCACAAGATTAGCGAAGAAGAGGTGCCTTCACCTTATATGGCAGGTGCCTTCGAGAAGGAAGAGCTCCACAACATCGGTTTGCTCAACACCCAGATTCCTCCTCGCTACAGCACATCATACTTCAACCACGTATGGGGCGGCGGTTATGCTGCAGGCTATTACAGCTATCTCTGGACAGAGGTGCTGGCTGTGAACATCGCCGACTACTTTGCAAAGCATGGTGCCTTAGATCCAGCCGTTGGTCAGGCATTCCGCGATAAGATTCTGAGCCGTGGCAACACCAAGGACCAGATGGAAATGTTTACCGACTTTACTGGTATGGAGAAGCCAGATGCTTCCGGATTTCTGAAAGCAAGAGGTTTGTAATGCATAAAATTACGATATGAAACAGGTAGAGGGTGTGCCATAAGTTAATGACACACCCTCTTTCTTTATCCTTTTACTGCCTGAGGTGTCCAGCTCTTCAGGAATCTGAGCACCTTTTCTTCGTTATATCCCTTACCTTCTTCCAGAAAACTGGAATCCTGGATATGGAGAACCTTTCCGGTTTCATCGAGCACCACAAAGACCGGGAATCCTAAACGCTGAGGATTGTTCAGTCGCTTCATCAGCTGCTCAGCCTTTTTCACCGCCGCATCACCGGCAGTTTTTCTGCGATTGTAGTTCACATGAATATATTCGAAATGATCATTCACCATCTTGTTGACCGCAACATTTTTCTCCACAAAATCGGCAAACTTCAAGCACCATGGACACCAGTTACCACCTACCTGACAGATAACAAACTTGCCATTCTTTCTAGCTTTAGCCAAAGCCTCATCAATCTGAGCCATCGGATCGATGCTTTCATTATACACCTTCTTGAGAGCAGTCTGCACCTGAGCAGGTTTCAATGCTCCAGCCTGGTCGAGCGAATCCAGTTTCTTCATCATCTCCTCCGCCTTCACGGTAGAGAATGCAATCTTACCTTCCGGATTGATAAGATAAGAGGTAGGAATCCATGAGATGTGATAATCCTTGGAAATCTTTGTTTCCTTCCATTTCTTAAACTCACAGTATTGCAACCAGGTATACTGATTATCGCCCAGATATTTCTTCATCTTCGCCTCATCGGTATCAAAAGAAACACCCACTACCTGGATCTTGGTATTGTATTTGTCATAGATAGCCTTCACCATCGGCATGTCTCTTCTGCAGTCAGGACACCAGGAAGCCCAGAAATCGAGCACGGTCCAGACACCCGGAACCGTCTTTCCGTCTTTATCCTTCTGAGTCTTCTTATCTGAGAGCTGGAAAATTTTCTTACCCGTCTTACTGTCAGTAATCGTGAAATCGGGAGCCTCGGTGCCTACAGGCAGCAAGTCAAGCGAAGTCTGTGCTCTACCGACGACAGCCGTCGTCAGGAGCAAAAAGAATAATAGTTTCTTCATACAATTTTTCTGTTTTGTCTGTTACTTCAAAATATATATACTTCAACCTACAAAATTACATCATTTTCCAGTATCAAGTCCATAAAGCAAGATTTTATTACAGAAAATTAACCATAAAAGACTAGAACTGATAATAAATGAACGGCTGTACACTCTCCTGAGAAACCTCAACTACCATCTGCAGACAGATGATGAAGAGCAGCAGTTTGGTCACCCAAGGCAGAAGTATGAACCGCGCCTGAAGACGGTGATACTGGCGCTCGGTAAAGAGATAGCTCAGCATGACACCTATGATGCAAAGCGTCCAGGCAGGACGGGCATGGAAGAAAGGCACCAGATAATCGATACTGAAATCATTTGCCACCTTATCACACATCTTCCCCAACACCCCCAAATCCTTAGCACGGAAGAACGACCAAGCAAAGCATATATATAAATAGGTGATGAGCCAGCTGAGGGAATTGCCAGCCAGCGTACGAGGAAAGCTTATGCCCAACTGACGGCTGAAGAACTTATGCACCACAAGTCCGAAACCATGAAGAGCACCCCAGATAACGAACATCCAGGAAGAGCCATGCCATAAGCCTGCCACCAGCATGGTGAGGAAGTTGTTGAAATACATGCGCACCTTTCCCTTCCGGTTTCCACCCAGCGGAATATACACATAATCGCGGAACCAGAAGGAAAGTGAGATGTGCCAGCGATGCCAAAACTCGGTAACCGAGAGTGAGCGGTAAGGGAAATAGAAGTTGTCGGGTAGATAGAAACCCAGGATGGCTGCCACACCGATACTCATATCGCTGTATCCCGAGAAATCGAGGAAGATCTGGACAGGATAGCCGAAGAGTGCTGCCAGATTCTCGAAACCCGAGAAGGTTTGCGGCGCATCAAACACCCAGTTGTTGAACTGTGCGATATAATCGCTCAGCATATTCTTCTTGACCAGTCCCAGCATGATGAGAAAGAGTCCCGTCCACAGCATTCTACTGGAAGCCTGTTCGTTTCGTTTCAGTCTGGGTATCAGATTGGCGGCACGGGTGATAGGACCCGCCATCAGCAGCGGAAAGAAGGTGAGATAGAAGCAATATTCCAGGAGCGTTACCTCCATGTCGAACTTACGCTTATAGGTATCTACCGCATAGCTGATAGCCTGGAAGGTATAGAACGAGATACCTACAGGCAGAGCGATAGACTGCAGGGAGAAGTTGGTGCTGAACATCTCGTTGACTACATCGCCAATGATGAAATTGGTATATTTGAAATAGCACAGCAGAGTCAGGTCCACAAGCACCACGAAGGTGAGCAGCGCCTTGCGCGCCTTCCCCTCATGCAGTCTCATTTCCTGGGTTACGGCATAATTGATGCAAGCCGTAAGCGGCAGCATCCACATCACCATTCCGTTCACCTTATAGGCAAAAAAAAGGCTGAAGCAGATGACATACATCATCATGGCTGTGCGCGAATAGCTCTTGAGCAGGGTATAAATGGCAAGGAAGAAGATGAAGAGCAGCGCAAACGGAATGCTGCCCATCATCAGCGGAGAATCTGCCTGATAAACAAACAGCCGCTCTATCCAATGCCACAAGGCACTTATTTCGAATGTTGAATAATTCATTTGTCTGTTCTGAAGATATTATTTATTGAACTCTTTCTTATATGGAGTCTTTATGGGTTACATGCTTTACCGCTGGAACCGTCTTGTCAGCAGCAGCCGGAGACGTTTTTCCTGCAGTTGCAGGCTCCTTGGTTGCAGCAGAACTTTCTGGGGTTTCAGGCACAGTTTCCTCAACAGGCATAGAAAGAGAATCCTTCTTCACAGCCGTACTGTCAGCCCTGTGTTTTGTTCCAGGAGGCAAGATGGTAATCTGTCTGTATCTGCGGTCACGCTTATCCGGCATTTCCAATCGGAACGGATGCACACAATGACCGCTATTCATCCACTCTACAATCTTATCCATCCACATGGCAGATGAAGTCATAGTCGGATGCCGGCCGTCTTTCTGGCGTTCGAAGGTAAGTTTGTAACTAGGATAATAGCCTCGTGGTCCCATCACCTCACGGAGGAGTTTGTTATATCCATTATCCTCACACCAGTTTGGCGGACCGATCCATATCGTCGGAATATTACCAATCTTGCTCAGGATGGCACGGATGCGTTTTTCACATCCCTTCATATCAGACGTATATAGTTCGTTACTGCCCAGACATACAAAGACATAGGTAGGTTTGATACGTTGGATATAATGCTGCAGGGTATCGGTAGTAGCCCAGTTTCTGGTGTCCGAACTCACCCAGGTAATACAGGTGAGCTTATGACCGTTCTTGTTGGCATAATCAGCCAGTCGCAGACCTAGATATTCCGACATCGAGTCGCCGAAGATCAGTACTCGCTGCGCCGCCGTATCCACGGGTTCCTTTATCATGCTGTCAGCCTTTTCCTCTTCAGCAAGTTCTGCCTCGCTTTTACCGGTGAGCGCATCCATTCCAATCTGTTTCAGCGGAATGTTTTCAGCCACTTGCTCTGGAATAAAGGCATAAGCCAGCAGTCCTCCAATGGCTACTGCCAGCAGGGCTATCATTTTCCAGGTTTCTTTCATTTTGTATCTTTAATGAGTTTTAGTTATTCTTTTTCTTATACATTCGCCCGACATTACAGCTGAAAGGGAGTGAGCACATTGAGCAACTTTCCGAAATCGGCCTTCGAGATGCGCCTTCCTCTCAAGCTGCGCACCTGCGGATAGTCTTCGAAATAGTTCTCCATCGTAGTATACCACTGATGAGAAACCACTTCCCTGACCGTCTTCAGTTGATTTTCGATGCGACGGGCAAAACTCGGATTCACTCTCGAGAGATAATGTCTTCCATCATTCATCTCGATGGCAAGCATCAGATAAATTTGCGGTCCCTTCTTCTCTTTCCTGCTTTTTACAGTTTCACTTACTTTCCAGCCCTTGGTGGATGTCGATACTCTGATATCCCAGCCATACTGGCTGTTGAGCTTATCCATCAGTCCCTTGAACACAATCCCGTGAGCCGAGGTATCTTTCAGTCCCGTATAACCGATGATGTAATGTATCATCTCGTGGAGCAAGACACTCTTTGCCTGCTTGTCGGTCATATCATAATAAGTAGACATGGAGAGCTTGAAATCGTAGAGCTTGGTGCGTCCCCATCTGGAGGCCCGCTTATAGGCAAGTTGCCCCAACCGAGTCTTGGCATGAGTAAGTCCGAGTTCAGGAACAGGCAGTTTTCCCCCGAAATATTCCTGGTCGAAACGCCTGAACCACTCCTCCATCCATTCTATTGTAACAATCATGTATGTATATTTATTCAATAATTATTCAGTTCTGTATATCAGATACTACAAAACGTTTGCAAAGATACAACTTTTTCTTTGTTTCTTTCAATATTTATCGAAAAATGAGTAACTTTGCACGCAAATTTACAACAAAAATGAACAAGACAGCACAGCATATCATAGATATTAAGAATGTGTCGAAAAGATTTGGCGAGAAAACAGCCCTCAACAACATCAATCTCTATGTGAGAAAGGGCGAATTTATGACCATTCTGGGTCCTTCGGGATGCGGAAAAACGACATTATTGAGACTTTTGGCAGGGTTTGAAACCGCCAGCGAAGGCATCATCACCATCGCCGGCAACGATATTACTAACCTTCCTCCTTACAAGCGAAATGTGAACACGGTATTCCAGAAATACGCTCTGTTCCCTCATCTCAACGTTTACGACAATATCGCCTTCGGTTTGAAGCTCAAGCACACACCGAAGGAAGAGATTTTGCCGAAGGTAAAACGTGCCCTGAAGATGGTAAACATGAGTGATTATGAATATCGTGATGTCAACTCGCTTTCGGGCGGTCAGCAGCAGCGTATCGCCATCGCCCGTGCCATTGTCAACGAACCTGAAGTTCTTCTCCTGGACGAACCGCTTGCAGCACTCGACCTCAAGATGCGTAAAGACATGCAGCTGGAATTGAAGCAGATGCACGAACGCCTGGGCATTACCTTCGTATACGTAACTCACGACCAGGAAGAAGCCCTCACCCTGAGCAATACCATCGTGGTGATGAGCGAGGGAGAGATACAGCAGATAGGTACACCTACCGATATCTACAACGAACCAGCCAATGCTTTCGTAGCCGACTTTATCGGCGAGAGCAATATTCTCTGCGGAACGATGGTCCACGACTGTCTGGTGAATGTGGCAGGTACTGAACTGCCTTGTGTAGACAAGGGCTTCGGCTGCAACCAGGAAGTGGATGTCGTGATACGTCCTGAGGATATAGAAGTTTCCACCGATACCACCCACGCCCAGTTTGTGGGCAAGATAACCTCTTCTATCTTCAAGGGAGTACACTACGAGATGCTGGCAGAAACCGAGAAGGGCAATGAATTTCTCATCCAGAACTACAAGCATTTCGAAGTAGGCCAGACGATAGGAATGAGCGTCATACCCGACAATATTCACATCATGAAGAAGGAGCGCATCACCAATACCTTCAATGCAAAGGTAAACGGCGACGGAACAATAGAATTCCTGGGATGCGAATACCAGATGGAGATTCCGGAAGAAATAAAGGACAAGATTCAGACCGATGAAAACGGAAACGAAACCATCCGGGTGAACGTGCCTTTCAACAAGATAGAACTCTTCGACAACGAGAGCGAAGGCACCTTTACAGGCAACATCAGCTTCATTCTCTACAAGGGCGACCACTATCATCTCACCATAGATACCGACTGGGGCGAGAAGCTCTATGTAGATACACAGGATGTATGGGATTTAGGCGATCATGTGGCTATCACCATTCCTCAGGAGAATATTTCGTTTGAATAAAAATTATTAATTCCTAATTATCAATTATAAATTGAACATTATCAAGTTTATCTCTTCGCGACAAAGCTGGTCGATACCTTACGCCATCTTTGCAGCGATATTTGTGGTACTGCCATTGCTTCTCATCGTAGTGTTCGCATTTACCGATGAGAACGGAGCCCTGACGCTCTACAACTTCCAGAAGTTCCTGGCACACCCCGAAGCCATCAACACCTTTGTGTATTCGATAGGCATCGCCATTCTCAACACCCTGCTCTGCATTCTGCTGGGCTATCCGGCCGCCTATATTCTGACACAAACCAGAATGAAGTATGCCAACACCATCGTCATGCTCTTCATTCTGCCGATGTGGGTAAACATCCTGGTGCGCACACTTGCCACCGTGGCCCTCTTCGATTTTGCCGACCTTCCGCTGGGTGAGGGCGCCCTCCTGTTCGGTATGGTCTACAACTTCATCCCATTCATGATTTACCCCATCTACAACACCCTGCAGAAGATGGACCGCAGCTATATCGAAGCAGCCGAAGACCTGGGAGCATCGCCTTGGCAGCAGTTCTTCAAGGTCATCCTGCCCCTCTCCATGCCGGGCGTAGCAAGTGGCATCCTGATGGTATTCATGCCAACCATCTCTACCTTCGCTATCTCCGAACTGCTGACGATGAACAACATCAAGCTCTTCGGTACCACCATCCAGGAGAACATCAACAATTCGATGTGGAACTACGGTGCAGCCCTCTCGCTCATCATGCTTTTCCTCATCGGCGCCTCCACCCTCATCGCAGGTGATGGCAGTAAACAGGAAGGAGGTATCAGATGATGCAGTCATTATTCAGTAAGGATATGATGAAGAAAGTATTCTGTCAGGGCTATCTCTGGTTGCTCCTGCTGCTACTCTACTCCCCTATCTTCATCATCATTATCTTCTCGTTTACAGAAGCGAAGGTGATGGGCAACTGGACGGGTTTCTCGCTACAGCTCTACAAGAATCTCTTTGCCGAAGGTACACACCATTCGCTCACAGCGGCACTGGTCAATACCGTAACCATCGCCCTGATTACCGCAACCGTATCCACGCTCTTCGGAACCCTGACAGCCATCAGCATCTACAACCTGCGCAACCGCTATGCACGTAATGCCATACAGTTTGTCAACAATATTCCGATACTAAACGGCGACATCATCATCGGTATCTCGCTCTTCCTGCTCTTCATCACGCTGGGCATTCCGCAGGGGTATACTACCGTAGTACTCTCGCATATCACCTTCTGTCTGCCATACGTTATCCTGAGTGTGATGCCAAGACTGAAGCAGATGAATCCGAACCTCTATGAGGCGGCACTCGATCTGGGCGCCTCTCCGATGCAGGCACTTCGCAAGGTCATCATCCCAGAGATATTGCCGGGTATGATTTCCGGTTTCATGCTTGCCATCACGATGAGTATCGATGACTTCGCCGTCACCATCTTCACGATAGGTAACGAAGGTCTGGAAACCCTCTCCACATTCATCTATGCCGATGCAAGAAAGGGAGGACTAACTCCAGAACTTCGTCCGCTGAGTACCATCATCTTCGTACTGGTACTGGTGATGCTGATTATCATCAACAAACGTTCTGAGAAAAATAAGAAGAAATGAGAATGAAGAACAAGATATTATTAGGAGTTAGTGGAGTAAAAGGAGTTAAGACCATCGTCTTTCTCTTTCTTAGCCTGCTGATGATTCTGCCGCTCTCTTCCTGTTACAACAAAGAGAACCGCGAGGAGATTCTGAAGGTTTACAACTGGGCTGATTATATAGATGAAGACGTTCTTGCCAACTTCCCGAAATGGTATGAACAGCAGACCGCCAAGAAGATCCGAGTCATCTACCAGACCTTCGACATCAATGAGGTGATGCTTACCAAGATAGAGCGAGGTCATGAAGACTACGACGTGGTATGCCCGTCAGAATATATCATCGAGCGCATGCTCCGCAAAGACCTTCTCCTACCTATCGACACCGCCTTCGGCAAGACGCCCAACTATATCAGCAACGTATCACCATACATTGTTGAGCAGATAGATGCCACCTCCAACAATGGGCGCATCGCCCACCATTATGCCGTGCCTTACATGTGGGGAACCTGTGGCATCCTATATAATAAGGTGCACGTACCTATAAATGATGCACAGACCTGGGGAACTTTATGGAACAGAAAATATCAGGGCAAACTCCTGATGAAGGATTCCTACCGCGACTCCTATGGCACCGCCCTCATCTGGGCACACCGCAAAGACCTGGAAGCAGGCAAGGTGACCATACCACAGCTGATGAACGACTATTCACCCGCTGCCGTAGCCACAGTAGAGAAAGAGCTGAAAGCTCTGAAGCCAAACATTGAAGGATGGGAAGCCGACTTCGGCAAGGAGACCATGACCAAAGGCAAAGCCTATCTCAACATGACCTGGAGCGGTGATGCCGTCTGGGCTATTGAAGAAGCCGGGAAAGTGGGTGTAGAACTGGGATATGAGGTACCGAAAGAAGGAAGCAATGTATGGTTCGACGGTTGGGTAATCCCTAAATATTCCCGCAATCCGAAGGCTGCCGCCTATTTCATCAACTATCTCTGTCAGGAAGACGTGGCACTCGCTAATATGGAGACTACAGGATATGTGAGCAGCGTGGCAGGCAAGAAAGTATTAGAAGCTATGAGCGATACTGAGGCTTATCCCCAACCTGTAAATCTGGCCTACTTCTTTGGCGAGGAAGGCAGGAATGCCCATCTCAACCCTATCATGTATCCAGACAGCAGCATAGTAGCCCGATGCGCCATGATTCATGATGCCGGCGATCATACTTCCGAGGTATTGGATATGTGGTCGAAGGTGAAGGGCGACAATCTGGGCGGCGGCATCGTTATCTTCCTGCTGGCCGTAGTCCTTGCCCTCACGGTATTCGTTGCCATCAAGAAATATGAGCATTACAAGCACAGAAGGCTGTCAAGAAAACACCGCAGAAGACATGTGGTAAAGGTAAAAGGGTAAAAAGGTAAAAAAGTAAAAGGGGGAAGAGAGGGGAAAAACCTATTTTATAGGGGAAAATGAACATTTTTTGAAGGAAAAGAGAAAAAAGTGCCGAAAAAATTTGGTAATATCAAATAAAAGCATTACCTTTGCACTCGCTTTTGAGATATAAAGCTTTTGGGTAGTTACCAGAGTGGCCAAATGGGGCAGACTGTAAATCTGCTGGCTATGCCTTCGGTGGTTCGAATCCATCACTACCCACTTTTCCCAAAAAATAACTCAAAAATTTAAGAGTCCGACTTTCGAGAGAGAGCCGGACTTTTTCTTTTCATATAAATCCTGAACAAAAGAAGAAGAGTAATATTACTCTCCTTCTACCTGCGTCTTTGGCCAGTTCACGAGATAGAGCATCTCTGTGGCTCGTGTAAATGCAGTATAGAGCCAGTGGATATAATCGGGAGTAAGCATTTCATCCGTCATATAGCCCTGGTCTACATAGACATGCGACCACTGTCCACCCTGCGCTTTATGACAGGTAACGGCATAGGCAAACTTCACTTGCAGAGCATTGAAATACGGGTCTTGCCGAATTGCCTTCATACGGTCTGCCTTCAGTGGTATGTCCTGATAATCTTCCTCTATCTTATGGAAAAGCTGTTCCTGCTGATCATGGGTCAAAGCAGAAGCCTCACTCGTCAAGGTATCCAGCAATACCGTAGCCTCCAGTTCATAATTATCATAATCGGGAAATTTCAACAGAAGGGTGGCAAAATGAAAGCCGTAGAGGTCGATGCGACGGCTCACCTTCATCACCTTCGCCCTATCGCCATTAGCCAGGAAAGCAGGAATCTCATGACTTGGAACTTCGTTACTTTGAACTGTATGATTAGCTAAAGTATTAAATTTTTCACTCTTCACTTTTCGTTCTTCACTTAATTGCCTTTCCTTTATCTTCTTTCTTTCTTCCTCCATCCAATAATAATTGTTTTTCACAATCATCAGCATGTCGCCACTCTCGAGTTCCTCTTCCCTATCAAGCACCATGTTGCGGATGCCCTGGTTGAAGATGTTGGCGCGCTTGTTGCTACGAGTCACAACAATGGTATCGTCCAGTCCTACATGATGATAACTGTCGCCAAGAGCCTCGATGAGTTCTGCACCCGGCATCTCCCTGATATCCGAGAAACCGGAGAAACGGATTTTAGGCAGTTGGGTAATGTCATCGTGGGTAATCATCTGACGGATGCGGGTAGCATTAAAGAGAATACCCGACTGCTGACTCTGGCGGACTACCTCGTTCAAATCGCACTCATAAACCGACAGTCCATATCCCTGGAGCATCGCAGCAGAAAGGGCTGGTGATTCTTCCTCACCAACAGGAGGCAACTGTGCCTTATCGCCAATCAGCAAGAGGCGGTCGTTACGTCCCTGATACACAAAATGAATCAGATCATCTAGCAGACAACCGCTGCCAAAGGTGGTTCCGCCCAATCCCAGATTGGCAATCATCGAAGCCTCATCCACCATAAAAAGCGTATCAGTATAGAGATTATCATTGAGATTGAACTGTCCATCCACTCCGGCAAACGCCTTTTCGCGATAGATGCGGCGATGAATGGTATAGGCAGGCATCCCGCTGTTCAGAGAGAAAACCTTAGCCGCCCTACCCGTAGGAGCAAGGAGCATCACCTTCTGGCGAACAGCACGGAGCGTACGGACGATAGCACCCGAGAGCGACGTCTTACCGGTACCCGCACTACCCCGGAGAATCATCACAGCATGAGGATTACTATCCGTCATAAACTGCACGAAAACATCGAGCGCCTGAGCCTGTTCTGAGGTTGGCGGAAAGCCAAATTGCTGTAATATCTGATATTTTAACTCTTCAATGTTCATATTTCGAAAACTTTTAGTATCTTTGCAGAAAATTTACTGCACCTATTTGCTGTGCAAAAGTAATAATACTTTTTGAAATGAGAAAAAGAATAAAGAATAATTATATTTTGGGAGCATGCGTCATCATCATGATGCTACTCTGTATTCTGAGTGTAAGCCAGCCCATCCGCTTCCAGAAGGCCATGGCTAGCAGAGAAGCAGAGGTGAAGGAGAAACTGATGCAGATACGTCAGGCTGAAGAGAAATACAAGGCGAAACACGGCGTATATACAGGAGATTTTCCGACACTGGTAAAAGGCAAGTACTTACAGGAAGATGCTCAATACATTCCCTATGCCGACGGTAAGAAGTTTACACTTGCTGCCACGGTTATCGTAGGAAAAAGCGGTAAGCAGATTCCGGTGATGGAATGTGGGGCCGGTTATGAAACCTTCCTCGACGGACTTGATGAAGGTTCCATCCAGCAGAAGATAGAGGAGGCCAACTATGCCGGCAACTATCCCGGACTCAAGATAGGCGATTTAACGACAGATAATAACAACGCAGGTAATTGGTAACAGATATGCAAATAAAAGGTAACAACATTCAGCAAGCACGACTCACCATCCGCGTGAGCAGAAACACCCTCAGTTTTTCGGTAGTTGACCGTGAAGCTGAGCATCAGCTCATCTATGAACCTTATACTGTAAAGAGTGGTGTTTCGATGGCAGCCAACTTGCGTCAGGCTTTCAAGGAGAGTACTCTCCTGCAGCGGGGATACCAGAAGGTACGCGTATATCTCGATTCGCCTATCCTGCTGGTTCCTATCGAAGAATTTCATGAAGAGGATATCGATGTACTCTATCAGCATGCCTTCAACAGTCATAACAGCGATGCCATTCTCTACAGAGTGCAGCCGGAACTGAATGCGGTAGCGGTATTCCCTATCAACAAGGATTTGAAGATGGTGGTAGAAGACAACTTTAAGGATGTTCGCTTCACACCTATCATGCAACCGATGTGGCACTATCTGCATCATCGCAGTTTCACCGGCATTCACCGCAAGCTCTATGTTTATTTCCACGACAAGAAGCTGGACGTTTTCGGTTTCGAGAAGAACCGTTTCAAATTTTTCAACTCGTTCAATGCCGAGCATGCCAAGGATGCCCTCTATTTCATTCTCTATGTATGGAAGCAGTTAGGATTCAACCAGATGCAGGATGAGTTGCATGTATCAGGCAATGTTCCGGACAAGGACTGGTTCCTCTACAACACGAAACTCTACATCAAGAAGACCTTCATTCTGAACCCTGCCGCCGAATTCAACCGTGCGCCCATCACAGAGATTAAAGGTCTGCCATTCGATTTGATGGCACTGTACCTAAGTAAGTAAGACAAGAGTTGATAGTTAAAAGTTGATAGTTAAGAATTCAACAGAATAGCTTATCATAAAGTTCAATGTTCAACATTCAAAGTTCAAAGTAAATATGAGAATCATAACAGGACAATATAAGGGACGCCATTTCGACATTCCACGTTCGTTTAAGGCGCGTCCGACAACAGATTTTGCAAAGGAGAACATCTTTAATGTTCTGCAGGGATATATTGATTTCGAAGATACCTCTGCCCTCGACCTTTTTGCCGGTACGGGCAGCATTTCGCTCGAACTGGTATCACGAGGCTGCAGCCGGGTAGTCAGCGTAGAGGCCGACCGCGATCATGCCAACTTCATACGCCAATGTTTTCAGAAGTTAGGCGAAGACAAGGATATTCTGATTCGTGGTGATGTATTCCGTTTTCTGAAGACCTGCAAGCAGAAGTTTGACTTTATCTTTGCCGATCCTCCATACGCTCTGAAGGAGTTGCCGCAGATTCCAGACCTCGTTCTGAATGGCGACTATCTCAACGAAGGAGGCATCTTCGTCTTTGAGCATGGCAAAGACTATGATTTCTCCGAGCATCCACGATTCCTGGAACACAGAAGTTACGGAAGCGTAAACTTCTCAATATTCAGATAGAAAAAATCCCCGTTTGCACCAGACAAGATGCAAACGGGGATTTATTCGTTACAGCAGCGGCGAGAGCAATCTTACCGTACTCTCGAAAAGGCGCTGCAGGAACGGACGTTTTACGAAATAAGATACATCATCTACCAGGATGCTCTTCGCCTCATCCCGCAGATAGACAGCCTTCACGCGCTGTGCCATCCCCTCATCAAAGAAGAACGCATTCGCTTCGAAATTATTCTCAAAACTTCGGAAGTCAATATTCGTACTGCCTATCGTACAGAGATCATCATCGCTCACCAGCAATTTACTATGATTAAAGCCTGCCGTATAGAGATAAACCTTTACGCCAGCCTCTATCGCTTCCATCACATAAGAACGTGATGCCCACTCTACCAGTTTGGCATCAGCATGACGAGGCAACATCAGACGGATATCCACACCCGCCAGAGCTGCTGTTCTCATGGCAAACAATACAGGTTCGGTTGGCAGGAAATAAGGCGTTTCCATATACACATACTTCCGGGCCTGAAGCAGGATGCGGACATAGCCCTGCATGATATCAGGCCAAGGACTGATAGGACTGCTCGTAACTATCTGTACGAGACAATTGTTGTGGATATGCACACTGACCGGTGGATAATACTGGCGATTGGTAACCAACGTACGGTCTACGAAATACCAGTCTACCAGAAAGGCTCTCTGAATGGCGTAAACTCCACCGCCCTCAATACGGAGATGCGTATCGCGCCAGGCCTGTTTCTTATCACCCTTCACATAGCGCAGAGCTATATTCATGCCGCCGATAAAGCCCACTTTACCATCTATGACACAGAGTTTGCGGTGGTTACGATAGTTTACCTTACTCGTAAAAGCCGGAAAGCGGACTGGCATGAACGAATGTACATCAATACCTGCATCACGCATACGTTCAAAGAATTCATCCTTCACCTTCCAGCAGCCTACATCATCATAAATCAGTCGCACCTCCACTCCCTGCTCCGCCTTATCAATCAAGGCATCAGCTATCAGATATCCCAAGGCATCGGCTTCGAAGATATAGGTATCGAGATGAATATGATGCTTTGCCTGTCCTATATTATATAATAAGGTGAGGAAGAAATCATAGCCATCAGTATAAATATCCACCTGATTATCTTTAAAAGGCAGCGCCCAACTCTGGTTGGCAAAGAGATTCATCAGCGGTTTATTGCTGTCTGGCAGGTGAAGATTCTCCTGCTCAACGAACTCGAGCATGGAGCGCTTGGTGAGCTGGTCCATACTGCGGTCGCTGATAAGCCGTTCCTTGCGGGTATTCTGTCCGAAGAAAAAATAGAAGATGATACCCACAAAGGGGATGAAGAAGAATACCAATATCCATGCCATCGTCTTGGCAGGCTGACGATTGTCCATCAAGACGGTGATGATAGCCGGAACGGTTATCACGACATAAAGCAACAGATATATCCAGTGAAAATAAATCATATAGCATTTCTCCTTTTAAATCTCTAATACTTCATTACAGAGTTCCTCCCCACAGAACAGGAGTTCCGGTTAATTGAAGATATTGTTTGCCTGACTCGCCAGAAGCGTGTTCATCTGCTTGAGTTTCATAAACTCCTGCAGCAGTTCACGATTGGTCGGATTCCTGGCAAACTCCTGCTGTACCTCAATAATACGCTGAGCAATATAATGAGTGCGAAAACTCAAGATGTCTTTAAAGACAAACTGACGGAGCTTATCGGCGCTCATCTTCATCTGCAGACTAGCCGTAGATACCTCCTGGTCACCTGTAGGCAAACCTGCCAACCTGCTGATTTCCGGATTCGGATGATTGGCAAAATAAGTTTCGGCGACAAAATCATCTTCTTTTTCGAGATGTTCCACAGCCTCCTGCATAATCTGATTATATAAATCATTATGAAACTTAAAGCCATCTCCACCCAAATCAAGACTGATATACTGGGCCACAGCTACCTCCACATCATTGCCGTCTACATCCTGTACCGTGATGAGCTGGTCGCCATGATGAATAATCAACTGTACCAGAAGTCCTTCTACCTCCAGGAGTTTATCCAGTGGGGTAACCGCTCTCATCACCGATTGCGCCTGCTGCGCTGCCGCTACAGGCGAATCTTTCAATCCCGCAGCACGTCGCTCTGCCTTTACCTGCTCACTCATACCGTTGCGCACAAAATTATTCAAGGCATTCACGATAATTGCCTCGTTCACGCCCAAACGGTGAGAACAGTCGGTGATATAAGAAGCGCGCGTTATCTGATTCTTGATTTTAGAGATGCTCTCTACAATCGAATTGATAGCCTGGCTTCGCTTTACAGGGTCTGTCACGCCGCGTAGCAGAATATCGGTCTTAAACTGTATGAAGTCGGTCTGATTCTCCTGAATATATCTTCTGAATTCCTCTGCCGAATGACTGCGGGCGAAACTATCTGGGTCATTGCCGTCAGGGAGGAAGAGTACCTTTACGTTCATCTCTTCTTCGAGCAACATATCGGTACCTCGCAGCGCAGCATGAATACCCGCATTATCGCCGTCATAGAGAAGAACAATATTACTGGTAAAGCGGTGCAGCAATCTAATCTGATGCACGCTCAGTGCCGTACCCGAGTTGGCCACTACATTTTCGATGCCACACTGATGCATCGAGATAACATCGGTATATCCTTCCACCATAAAGACACAATCCTCCTTGGCTATCGCCTTCTTGGCCTGATAGAGTCCATAGAGTTCGCGCTCCTTATGATAGATAACGCTATCAGGCGAGTTGACATATTTCTGGCTGATGCCCTTGGTTCTGCTGTCGAGCACTCGTCCGCCAAAAGCTACCACCTTGCCGCTCACGCTGAACCAAGGGAAGATGGCTCTGCCCGAGAAACGGTCAAGAACTTTATCCTCACCCGACTTATTGCCGGCTTCGTCCTTATCCACCTTGAAGCAGAGTCCCGTATCAACCAGATATTTCGGATTATAACCAGCCGCCTTAGCCGCCTCAGCAAGAGCAGTACGCTTAGGGAGCGCAAAACCCAACTGGAATTTTCTGATGATATCATCCCTGAAACCTCTTCCTCGGAAATAAGCCATACCGATAGCGATACCATCCACATCATGCAAGAGAATATCCTGGAAATATTTCGCCGCCCAATCGTTGACGATAAACATGGATTCTCTTTCGCTCTCGCGCTGTTTTTCTTCGTTGGTCAGTTCACGCTCCTGAATTTCTATTTTATATTTCTTGGCGAGCCAGCGAAGAGCATCGGGATAGGTCATCTGTTCCAGTTCCATCAGAAAGTTGATTGCATTGCCTCCCTTTCCGCAGGTAAAGCAATGACAGATACCTCTTGTTGGAGATACAGAGAAAGATGGATTGGAATCGTTATGAAAAGGACACAAGCCGACATAATTGATGCCACGCTTCTTGAGCGTAACAAATTCAGATACCACCTCTTCTATCTTGGTGACATCCATAATTTTTGCTATCGTCGGTCTGTCTATCATTATATATATTCTTTTTTCTGTTTTTACTATGCAAAATTACTATTTTTCTTTGAAAACACAAAGAGAAACGGACAGAAAAGTAAAAATGAAACATATTAAAAACTAAAGGTTACATAAAATAAGGTACATTCGGATAGTTTTGGCTACCTTTGCAACCGGCAAAAACACATTGCTGACAATCGGAAAATAACAACAAAATAAATAAATATGAAACTAAACAACATCAAGCGAACATTCCTGGCAAGCGCTGCCCTGCTCTCAACTATCAGCATGAGCGCAGCCGACAGATTTGTGAATTTCAAGCAAGGAGACTTGCTGCTGAATGCCAATAACCGGGTAGAAATCTACATGGACACCAACGACTGCAAAGGAGTGAACTATGCTGCTCATGCCCTACTGAAAGATATCAAAAGTGTGAGTGGAGCCACAGCCACCCTCACTTCGGATGCCGGTTTTCTGAAAAAAGCCGACACAGCCCGACCAGCTATCCTCGTAGGCACCATCGGCCATTCTGCAGCCATCGACCAACTGGTGAAACAGAAGCGCATCAACGGAAACCTACTGAAGGGCAAACGTGAAAAGTTTATCATCACGCTCATAGATGGTCAGCTCGTCATCGCAGGCAGCGACCGCCGAGGCACCATCTACGGCATCTACGAACTCTCGCAGCAGATGGGCGTATCGCCTTGGTATGACTGGGCAGACGTGCCTGTAGAGCATCACGATTCCATTTTCGTAAACAAGGGTATCTATACAGATGGCGAACCAGCCGTACGTTATCGCGGCATCTTCCTCAACGATGAGGCACCTTGCCTAACGTCATGGGTAAAGAACACCTACGGCACCGGATATGGCGACCACCGTTTCTATCAGCGCGTCTTCGAACTGGTATTGCGACTGAGAGGTAACATGATGTGGCCTGCCATGTGGGGCTGGGCTTTCTATGCCGATGACCCTGAAAACGAGAAGACGGCAGATGAGATGGGCGTAGTGATGAGTACTTCCCATCATGAGCCGATGGCCCGCAACCACCAGGAATACGCCCGCAACCGAAAGGGATGGGGACCATGGAACTATCAGAAGAACAAGACAAACCTGCAGAAGTTCTTCCGTGAAGGCATTGAGCGAATGAAAGGGACAGAACAGATTGTAACCATCGGAATGCGCGGCGACGGCGATGAAGCGATGAACGAAGAAGCAGATACGAAGCTGATGACCAACATCATCAACGACCAGCGTAAGATTATCGCTGACGTAACCGGCAGAAAGGCTAGCGAAACCCCACAGGTTTGGGCACTATATAAAGAGGTGTTGGATTACTACGACAAGGGCATGAAGGTGCCTGATGACGTAACCCTCCTGCTCTGCGATGACAACTGGGGTAACGTGCGCCGTGTGCCGAATGCCAAGGAACGCAAACACAAAGGCGGTTGGGGCTTATACTATCACGTAGATTACGTAGGTGCTCCAAGAAACTCAAAGATGCTCAACGTTACTCCTGTGCAGAATCCTTGGGAACAGTTGACACTTGCTTACGAGAATGGCATTGACCGTCTCTGGATTCTCAATGTTGGCGACCTCAAGCCGATGGAATATCCTATCAGCCAGTTTATGGACATGGCTTGGAATCCACGTAAATACGATGTAAACAACATCACCCGTCATACCCGCGACTGGTGCGCACAGCAGTTTGGTGAATCGCAAGCTGATGAAGCTGCCCGCATTCTGAACCTCACCTGCAAGTACAACGGCCGCTGCACCCCTGAGATGCTCGACAAGAACACCTACAGTCTGGAAAACGGAGAATGGCAGGAGGTGGTAAATCAGTATCTCCAGCTCGAAGCCGATGCGCTGCGCCAGTACAACTGTCTGCCGGCATCCTATCACGATGCCTATCGCCAGATCATCCTCTTCCCTATCGAGATGATGAGCAATCTGCACCAGATGTACTTTGCCCAGGCACAGAACCACGCCCTCTACAAGCAGGGCAATCCGAAGGCGAATGTATGGGCTGATGAATGCGAGCGCCTCTTCAAGCGCGATTCACTCATCTGCGACTATTACAACCATAAGATGGCTGGCGGCAAGTGGAACGGCATGATGACCCAGAAGCATATCGGCTACAAGAGTTGGAATGATGATTTCGAGAAGGATACCTGTCCGGAACTCTTCCGTATATCAGTTTCTGAGACTCCTGTTATCGCCGAACACAACGGCGTGGTGGAAATCGAAGCTCCATTCTTCGCATCGAAGACCGATGCTGCTCCAGAAGGCAAGGAGAAGGAAGGCGCCAAGTGGGTTCAGATTCCGTTCATGGGCAAGAGTCTTGCCGGAATGACGCTCATGCCATACACCAAGGGCGTAAAGGGTGCCAGCATCACCTATCAGTTCAAGATGGAGCCTCGCAAGGTGCGCATCCACGTCATCATCAAGTCAACCCTGGATTATCAGAACAAGGGCGGCATGACTTATGGCGTAAGTGTAGACGGAGCCGAGCCAATCCTCGTCAACTTCAATCACAATCTGAACGAGAAGCCGGAGAACATCTACGACATCTACTACCCTACGGTAGCCACCCGCATCATCGACAAGGTGATAGAAGTAGAGCTCCCTGCCACCGCCGACGGCGTTCATACGCTCACCCTGACCCCTAACGACCCTGCCATCATCTTCGAGAAGATTGTGGTAGACGGAAGAGAAGGCAAGCAGAGAGTGAAGGCTATTTAATCGATTCAACTTTCGCAAGTTCAGAAGTTAAAGAAGTTAAGGGAATTATTGCTCCCTACGGTCGCTGAGGAGTTAAGACTATAGTCTTTTGGGCGTAGTTTTTTAAGCAGCAAGACATACGTCTTAACTCCTTTAACTTCCTGATATGCGAAAGTTCAGTAACCGATTATCAAACCGGAATAAATTTATATAAAATATCGCATTTTATGAAAAAAGTCAACTAAAAATTGGAGATATGAAAATAAAACCATATCTTTGCAGCATAATATCACCCTTAGGTGGAAAAAACTAAGATTCGCCACTCCTTTTAAGGGGTGGCTTATTTTTTTATATGCCTCTTCACTTTGAGGTCATCTCGAATAACCCGAAATCCTTAATGACATTAATGAACGTGACCTTAATGACCGGATTCAGGGATTGGAAAATGACCCTTAATGACATTGACTGGACTCACTCTATGACCTTTGGTCCAGTTTCTAGCAGTTGTAAACGATACATCGCATTCTGCCATGATGCGTTGAATGAAATCCTTCTTGGAATACAAGGACTTAAGAAGGCTCTCGTAGTAACCCCAAAGGGTCATTTTCTGCTTTTTTCTTCATTTTTATTTGCCATAAAAATATTTTTTTGTAATTTTGCATTGTTATTTTAATATTAACGTGCAAAGACAAGAATAATATTTGTAGCATCGGATACAAATCATTTAAGAAATCTCTGCATTTAAAATTTAATTATACGTATGACAGCAAAAGAGATTATAAATGCTATCCTTATGCAAGAAAATATAACTGGTTCGCAGCTTGCTAAGGATATGGGACTCAGTAGACCGCAAGCGGTTTATGATATCCTTAATGGTAAGGTTTTGAAGGTGAGTGCGAGAATGGCTAATCTTATCCATACGTCCAAGCCTATGTACAACCTCGACTGGTTATTGACAGGAGAGGGGAACATGCTTAATGCTGATATTCCTGCGACATCAATTAAAGCAGAAAAGCCAAATGAGCAAATAGATTCGCTTTCTGTTATAAATCATCTCATCGAAATTAACGCACAGAAAGATGTGGAGATAAGGGAGCTACGCCAGGCATACGAACACCTTGCAAGATGTTTCGAGAAGCTAGCTAATGGGGAGACTATTGCTCCTGCAGATAAAAAAGCAAATTCTATATAATTAACGTACACGGAAAAATCTACAGCGTATCAACGCCAACAGGCATGGCGATAACAAAGCGTTTCTTCCTTGCTCTTAATGTTGCTATCAACCAGCGTAAAGCTAGAGGAATACGCACTTTTACCGAATCTCATGGTATCAACTATTGGAATTTCTCTACGTTTAAGAAGTGCCCAGATGGCAGGGCTATCAAATCAGAATGGCTTGCTTGGATAGTTGAAGATTATAACGTTAATGCCGAATGGCTGTTGACAGGTGTAGGTATGATGTTTAAAATTCAAAATAACCCTTAAAATTTCGCTTATGAGAAGATTTGTTTCTTTTGTAGTAGAATTATTGGTTTGTTCGGCTTGTATGGCTTTAGAACCGCAAGAAATCTCTGTTGGTACATTTTCTATGCGTTTTGAAACGCAAACTGAGCAAATTCATTGGCTTTTTGGAGCAGGTGACTTCGTTGTCAACAAGGATGCCGCAGATTGCGATCCAATGCAAGTTGAGCACTCTATTTCTGTGAAGGAAGGTAAACTGACAATTGATGCAGGTACCGAAGATGAGCTATCCTTCAAGATAACTTCTTGCAGTTATGAGGAAGGAAAAGTTTTTGTTGACCGAGGTGCTGTTGAAGTATACCGCCTAGTATGCCAAGAACTTGATGAGAACATTCCTTCAAAGTGGACTTCTTTAATCACAATTCAGAAGGTTAAAGATGGGGCAAGAGCTAAAACCATCATTACCATTCCTCAGTATGATGAGTATGGAGCAATGTTCAGCATCACTATTTTGCATTAGAACAACCGCCCCATAAACTTCTCTCTTGCGCACGATTAGTAATATATATAATAATTAATTGCACAAAAGAAAAGTAGGGGCAGTGTATTATCAAGTATATTTGCTGTTCAGAGAAAGGTAAAGGGCAAAAGCTTTGCTTATTTGACTACATACTTCTTTCCATCTTGGATATATACCTCTCCCCTTTGTGGAGAATTTATTTCCATACCCTAAAGGTTGTATTTCTTGTCACTTCCCTTTTTATTTACCCTAGCAGAGGAAATTGAAATCGCAGACCCCTTTGTAATGAATTCCTCGATGGTACATATGTGATGTAAGAAAGGACATACTGCATAGAACCCAATGCCACCTCTATCAGTTTTGATGGAGATGGCATTTTTGCTTCAAATTAGCGCATCCCCAATAGAGGTAAATTTCAATGCCGACATGAATGAGAAGCCAGAGAACATCTACAGCATTTACTATCCTACGATAACCACTCGATGAGTAATTTCTATCATTTTTACTCATTTAGAATGAGTAATTCTGAGCAAAACCACTCATTCTGAATGAGCGTTTCTTGAAAAGCGCCTTCTATTCACCTTCTACCTTGCATCCACTGAACCCCATTTCCTGCGCCTTCTCAGGTCCGAAGGTATAATAGATAGTCTCAGCCTCATCACATACCTCCCCTGCGAATTGCCAAGGGTGAGATGGATGGTAACAATGTTGTGACTTATATGATGCAAGAAAGCAATTATAACGATGCAAGAAAGCTATTATATCGATTGCGTGACATTTGTCATGTGATTATACGACACTTATCATACGGTCGGATGACAAATGCCGTATAATCATATGACATATACCAATGTTTAAATAAACCTAATAGTTTACACCAAAAGATACAAGTTATCACATTATTATATATATTTGCATCATCTTTCATCAATACTGCGTTAAATTAATATTTAATCGTCTGTAAATCAATAACTTATATTA